>Ga0209810_1001046_pt1 | contig 47069 bp, 44 predicted proteins | sample Coa_R1_7_FD_187159 | JGI IMG/M metagenome (GOLD analysis project Ga0209810, IMG submission 187159) | Surface soil microbial communities from Centralia Pennsylvania, which are recovering from an underground coalmine fire - Coalmine... | ecosystem: Environmental > Terrestrial > Soil > Unclassified... | reverse complement strand
CGCGTCGATGCGGCCCCGGTAGCCGCGCACCTCCTCGAGCGTCTTGTCCCAGTTGCTGTTGAAGCCCGGATGGAGGAAGCGGAGCACCACCTGGGCGCCGGTGGTCTCGTCGCGGCGGGCGAGGGCGGCCCGCAGCGCCGCCTGGTGGCGCGCCTGCGTCTCGTTGCCGCCCACGAACAGCACGCGCAGCGAGCGGCCGGCGCGGAGCTGTTCGGCCACGCGGTCCTCCTGCCGCGCCTGCTCCGCGCGCTCGGCCTCCTGGCGGGTGCGCAGCCGGGCGGTCAGCCTCGCCACCTCCTCGCGCGCGGCAGGCGAGGTGCTCAGCTGCCGGGCGCGCGCGAGGAGGTCTTCAGCGGCGGCCAGCGCCTGGGGGGTAGCCTCGGCGAGCAGCCGGTTGAAGAAGGGCACCAGCAGCCAGAACGCCTCCTCGTCCCGGCCCAGCAGCTCGAGGGTGCGCACGCGGCTCCAGAGCACATCCTCTCCCGACCAGGCGGGCTCGTAGTGCTCCGGCCGTTCCAGCAAGGTGCGCCAGCGCTCGAGCAGGTCGCGGTCCGCCTCGCCGGGGGCGTGGGCGAGCGCCTCCAGGGCGTCGAGCGTGGCGCGCATGCCGGCCTCGTCGCCCACGCGGCGCTGCGCATCCAGCAGGGTGCACAGCAGCTCCCAGCGCCGCGGGGCCGGCAGGTCGGCGCGCGCGCCCACCGCGGCGAGCCACTGGCGCGCCGCCTCCACGTAAGGCGCGCAGCGCACCAGGAAGGCCAGCGTCAGCTCGCGGACGGCCTCCGGCCCGCCTCCGTGCGGGGGCGGCTCGTGCTGGCTGAACAGCTCGAAAAGCGGTCCCGCCAGAGTCGGGTCCAGCGCGAGGAGGTCGAGCAGGCGCCGCCAGGCCGCTACCGACGGCCGGAGGCCGGCAGCCAGCCCCTCGCGCATCAGCCGGAGGGCGCGCTCGCGGGCAGGGGTGTCCAGCTCGAGCAGGAGGCTCGCCCCGAGGTAGAACTGGACTTGGGGGCGTATGTGGCTGTCGTCGGGGAGCGGCCGGGCGGGCAGGGCCTGCAGGGCAGTTTCGAAGTGCCGGCGTGCGAGCCCGGGCCGCTCGCGCAGCCACTCCAGGGCGCCGAGGCAGAAGCTGGCGGTGGCGTCGGGTGCCGCAGCGACGGCCGCGGCGAACTGGGCCGCGCCGGCCTCCAGGCGGCGGAGCCAGGGCTGCGGGTCCGCCTCGGCCTCCGGCAGGCGCACCTCGCCGGGCCGGGCGAACCCGCCGGCGAGCAGCCCCAGGCTGCTGAGCAGGGCGGCGCGCTCGGCGCCCGTGGCCTGCGCCAGCTCGGGCTCGAGCAGCTGGCGCGCCCACGCGAACAGGCCGCGGGCCTGGGCGCACCGCGCCCGGGCGCGGCGGAGCCGGGCCGTGTAGGCGGCCAGGGCCGGGGCCGGCGCGTCCGGGGCCGCGGGCGAGCACGCCGCCAGCGCGTCGAGGATCGCCTGGGCTTCGGCCAGGCGGTCCTCGTCGAGGCAGCGCTCGGCGGCGGCGAGGAGCGCCTCGCAGAGCGCGAGAGGTGGGGCGGGCGCGAGCTGGCGCAGCGCGTCGGCCGCCAGGGCCGGCGCGTCGGCGGCAAGCAGCCCGCCGCAGAGGTAGTCGCCCGCCAGGGGAAAGCGGTCCGCCGCGCCCTGGAGCAGGCGCTGCGCGGCCGGCTGCTCTTCCGTGTAGAAGCGGGCGATCTCGCTCCAGCGCTGCTGCCGCGTCCAGCCCACCAGCCGGCCGTAGTGGTACCAGTCCCAGTGCGCGGGGCTCCAGCCGGCGCGGACGGGGGCGCATGCGATGCCGCAGAGCGCCTCAAGCAGGCCGGCGTGGAAGCTGCTCTGGGGGCGCGGCGCCGCGAGCCGCAGCAGCTCCTCGACGGCGGCCCCGAGGCGCAGGGCATCGGGCGCGGCCGGCGCGCCGACCAGCATGCCGCCGAGCGCCTGAACGAGCAGCTGGTCCAGCGCCGTGAGGTGGGCCGACGCCCGGACGGCGTCGAGCAGCGGATCCTCGGCCAGATGCGGCGCCTGCGCCGCGCTCACCGCGCCCAGCTGCCCCGCCCGCTCCGGGCGAGGAGGGGCAGCGGAGGAGGGGCTGCGGTCCGGCCTCGCGGGCGCAGGCGCAACGCCTGAAGTATCTGGTGTTGCGGGCACGGCGGGCGTGCGCGGCTCTGCCCCCTGCTCAGCTGCCGCGGGGGCGCTGCAAGGGGTAGGAGGGCTCTGAGGCGGCGCTGGCGACGCAGGCGTGGCGGCGCGCTCCGCCTCCGCTGGGAGCGACAGCGAGAGGGCCTGCGCGTTCCGGGCGTGGCGCGGTCGCCGCGGCTGGGGCAGGGGAGCGGGGGCTCCCTCCTCCGTCACGCCTGCGGTAGCCGGTGCGGCCCCGCCGCGGGCGCGCGCGCTCCGCTGGCCATCGGCGGGCGCGCTAGCAACCTGCGGGGAGGGGACGCCGGTGGGCGCCAGTGGCTCCGCCGTGCCTTCCTCCGCGGCGGGCACAGCCGGCGGCTGCCCTGCGGCTTCCGCAGGCGCGTCGGGAGCGGGGAGCGTGGGCTCCGGCACGGGTTTCGGTGGTGGCGTATCTGCGGGCGCCGCCCCCGGCGCGGGCGGCGCGCTCCCCAGCGGTGCCTCCCAGGCCGGGAGGTGGGCCACGAGGCCGGTCCAGCGGGGGTCCTCGTCCAGGGCCAGGGTATAGAGGTAGAGCAGGGCCTCGGCGCGCGGGAACTCTGCGAGCAGCGTGGCCACTGCCGCGGCGAGCCGCTCCGGGGGCAGCGCGCGCGGCGCCTCCGCGGTGGGCTCCCCCTCGGTGTGGGGAAGCGCAAGCAGGTCGAGGAAACGGGTCACGAGGGGGCGCTGCGCCAGCCGGAAGTACTCGCGGAGCACGCGCAGGGCGAGCAGCGCGTTGGCCGGCGCGCTGAGGGCGCGGCGCACGCGCTGCTGCCGCTCCTCGGCGCGGTAGCGCTGCCAGAGGCGAGCGGGGATACGCTGGTCGTCCTGGGCAGCGCGCTCGAGCTCGCGCCAGAGGGCGGGCTGGCGCGCGCGGATAAGGGCCAGCACGGGCTCCCAGTGCTCGGGCGCGATGCTGGCGACGAGCTCGCGCGGCCGCATGAGCCCTCCCCCGCGTCACTCCACAGCGAACTAACTATACATAATACTAGCCATGATGCTACCCCATTGTAGTGCAGGCGGGTGTGCGGTGTCCCTGGCGCGGGCTAGTCCGTGGTGTCGCGGCGCCGCAGGGCGCGGGCGAGCTCGGTGGCGGGCACGCTGTAGCGATCGAACGCCGCTTTGAGGTGGCTCGTCTCATAGTGCGCGTAGATGCGCTTGGTGGTGTCGGGCGAGGCGTGGCCCAGCAGGTCCTGCACCTCGGCGAGCTGCGCGCCGGCGTTGAGCAGCACAGAGGCCTTCTGGTGGCGGAAGGCGTGCGGCGAGGCGTGGACGCCCACGGCGGCGGCGTAGCGCTTGACGATATCGTAGACCGACTGGGGCGAGAGGCGATAGTTCTCGCCGCCGGGCCCCGCCCGGCCGCGGCCGCGGTCGTGGCGGAGGAAGAGCGGGAGGTAGCGGTCGGCGCGGGCGGTGAGGTAGGCGCGGATCGCCGCCAAGCTCTCCGCATCGAAGAACACGACGCGCTCTTTGCCCCCTTTGCCCATTACCAGCGCCCGGTCGGCCCAGCCATCGTCCACGTCTGTGCGGTTCAGGGCGACCACCTCCGCGCGGCGGAGCCCCGTGCCGTAGAGGGTCAGCAGCAGCGCCCGGTCGCGCAGCAGCTCCAGTCGCCGGGCCCGGTGGCGGGCGTCGGCCGGCGGCAGCGGCAGCTCGAGCGCGTAGGTCACCACGAGCGGTAGGCGCTGGTCGATCCGGGGCGTGCGGTAGGGCGCGCGGCCTACGACGGCGCGGAGGCCCTCGCGGAGCTGCTCGTAGGAGGCCGCGCGCAGCCCCCAGCGCCGCCGCTCGAGAAAGCGCAGGAACGCCCGCACGCCTGCCAGGTAGGTGGCCTGGGTGGCGCGGGCCGCACGCCCGTAGCGGCCGACGAGCCAGCCGTAGTAGCCCTCGAGCACGTCAGCCGGCAGCGCCGCCGTGGGGGTCGCCAGCTCTAGCCCGCGCTCCTCCAGGTACTCGCGGAAGCGGTCCAGCGCGGTGGTGTAGGTGTGCACCGTGTGCGGCGACTTCCCGACCAGGCTGGCGGCGAAGGCGGCGAGCGCCTCGGCCAGCGATGGGGCAGCACCCGGCGCCTCGCCCAGGGGTGGCACGGTGTGGTTCGGCATCCTGTCCTCCAGCATAGCGCTCGCAGGAGGGGAGCGGCGCTCACGAAGCCGTCACGCCGGACCGCTGTGCCGCCCGGCGTGACGGCTGCCGGCTTCCCGCGCGAGCCGGGCACGCCGCGGGGGTAGCAGGGCGCGGGCGAGAGGCCGTAGTATAGAGCCGCTCGGCGCGCTCCGAGGAGGTGGCCCATGGTCCGCACGCTGCACACCCGTTCCTGGTCGGCCCTGCTCGGCGCGGTGCTGCTCCTGGCCGGGCTCGCTGCCTGCGCTCCGGCGAGCGGCCCCCTGCCTCCTACCGCCGCGCCCGCGGCCCCGCCGGCCGCCCCGCTCGCTACGGCCGCGCCCGCGCCGGCCGGCGCCCCCGACCGCCTCTCGCACACCCAGACCACGATCGCCTATCCCTACTGGCCGAGCATCGTCGCTCAGACGAAGGGCTTCTTCGAGCGCCGGCGCCTGCAGGTCGAGGTCACCATCACGCCGCGCATTCCCGACTCCGCCCGGGCGCTGGCGGCCGGCTCGCACCAGACCGCCTCGATCATCCCGGATACCGTGCTCCTGGCGGTAGCCCAGGGGGCGCCCGTGGCGCTAGTCGGCATCGAGTGTGACCGGGCGGCCTATCGCCTGGCCGTCCAGCCGACCATCACCAGCTTCGCCGACCTGCGCGGCAAGACCTTCGCCGTCGGCGCGATCAACGATGTCACGGCCGGCATGCTGATCCGCACCCTGCGCCTCAACGGCCTGGCGCCGGGGGAGTACGACCTGGTCAGTGTCGGCAGCACGCCGGAGCGCTACGCCGCGCTGGTCAGCGGGCAGGTGGCGGGCGTGCTGCTCACGCACCCGATGGACTTCCGCGCCGAGCGCGAGGGCTTCCGCATGCTCGCCAACCTCGCCGAGATCCTACCGCCCTACGCCTTCGCCGGCCTGCTCGTCAACCGCGAGTGGGCGCAGGGGCAGCGCGAGGTGGCGGTGCGCTGGCTCGCCGCGCTGCTCGACAGCGTGCGCTGGCTGTACGATCCCGCCAACCGCGACGAGGCGATGGCGATCCTCGCCGAGGCGACGCGGACCAGCGAGGCCGACGCGCAGGCGACCTATGCGGCGGTGGTCGAGCAGGAGCGCGCCTACCCGCCCGAGCTACGGGCGACGCGGCCGCACGTCGAGGCGCTCGTCGACCTGATGCGCGAGGTCGGTACGGCGCCCGAGCCCCTACCGGACCTCGACCGCTTCCTCGACGGGAGCTACCTGGCGGAGGCGCTCCGCCTCGCCGGGCCCGCCGGCCGCTAGCCGCGGCGGCACCTAGTTCACGCCGGTCCGCAAGAGGGGGCAGGGCACACCCATCGCGGCGGAACGTGGGTTGGGGCCTACGTTCCGCGTGGCTACTCGAGTGCGATCGGCACCTCAGCGGGCGTGACTACAGCGATGTTGAAGGCCGTCTTGATCTGCGCCCTCCACCGCAGCAGGTGCTTGCGGTCCCAGGTAGCCAGATAGGACGCCCGGGCGGCCAAGGCGGCAGCGACGATGGGCGCGTCCTTGGCCGCTACCACCTCGGCGACGCGCGCGACGAGAGCAGGAGGAGGCCGAACTAGCTGGGCATTTAGCACCGCTTTAAACAGCAAGAATTGGTCGAGGGCCTCTGGCGCCTTGCGCCGCAGGTTGCGCTCGGTCTCCTCCAACACGTCATCAGAGATGTACAGCTGTACTCGGCCGCGCAGGCCGGCACGCAGGAGGTCGCGGGCGGTGCCGGTTGCCGAATAGGCGGCGGCGAAGAGAACCGTGCTGTCGATGAAGACCCTAGGTGTCCCGGGCGTCCGGCTCAATGGCGTATTTCTCTTTGAGGAGGTCGCCGCGGATCTCGCGCCCGGACTCGATCAGCTCCTCGAGCGTCAGCCCTTTCTCCCGCAGCACCGCGCCAATGCGGTCCAGCGCCTTCATCGCCACGACTTCCTGGGGGGTGATCAAGATCCCCTCGGGAGTCTCCATCACCGCTACCAGGTCGCCCTTCTTCAGTCCCAGTTTGCGGCGCAGCGCGGTAGGGATGGTGACCTGGCCTTTCTCCTGGACCCGGACCAGCTTTCTCTCCGCCATAGTGATCACTGCTCTCGAAGTCATACTTTATAAGAGTATAACTTCTGCAGTGTGCCGAGCCGCTCGCGTCGTTCTCGGCGGAGGCGCTCCGCCTCGCCGGGCCCGCCGGCCGCTAGCCGCGGCGGCACCCCTGCGCCCGGGGACGGCGGGTGCAGGGGTGCCGCCGTCTCTCGCCGCGCTTCACCGCAGGGGGGCTGCGCGGCGCGCCTCACTCCGGCGTGAAGAAGTGCACGGCGACGGTGGTCGGGAGGAGCGGGTCCGCCTCGAGCTGCTGCCGCGCCACGGCGGCGAGCTGCTCGGGGCTGGTGACGCTCGGGTCATAAGTCACCATCACGACGGTGCCGCCGGGGGAGCGCTCTGGCTGAACCTCGATGACGCCCGGCGTCTGTTGGAGGGCGTGCGTCACCTGGTTGACGCAGGTCCCGCAGTCGAACAGCTCGGTGCTCAGCCGCAGGCTGCGACTATCCAGCAGGCGCACCCACAGGTCGGTTGCCGCGAAGCGGACGATCGGCGCCAGCGCGGCCGGCGCCTGCACCGCCGCGGGCACGAGCGTCACGGCGACTGGCTGGGGGTTGAAGGGGTCGGATTCCAGCCCAGCCTTGGCGGCCTGGACGATCGCCTCGGCAGAGGTCTGTGCGGGGTCGAAGCGCACGATAACGATGGGGGGAGCGCTGTCGGGCACCTGGCCCAGCTCGGTGATGCCTGGTAGTGCCTCGATCGCCGTGGCGACACGCGCCAGACAGGCCAGTCAGCCGAAGCGGATCGACTCCAGGCGCACGATGCCTGGCGCGGCTTGGGCGTAGATGGCGTTGCGCGGGCTGGCGCCAGGCTCCTCGCCCGTGCCGTGCTGGGCGGCCACGCCGCGCGGGGCGAGCAGTGCGGCGGTGCTCAGGAGCACCGCGAGCAGGCCACTTGCTAGGCTAGCCAACGGCCGCTTCATCGGTATGCCCTCCTTCCTGGTCTTGCTCCTTGCCAGATCGCACGTGCAGAGCAGCGTCGGTCGCTCGAGTCGCCTCCTCCGCTAGGGGGCCTGCAGCAGAGGCCCCGTGGTGAGCTGGTAGTAGACGAGATACCCGCCGGCGCCGATGAGCAGGAGCGCGCCCAGCCGCTCTGCATAAGGCGCGGCGGCCAACAGCCAGCGCACGACCGCGGTCTTGACGAGCGCCGTCGCCAATGCCACGACGGCCAGCACCGTGCCCATCCCTAGGGCATAGGAGACGAACATGGCCAGGGCACTGGCCATGCCGCCCGCAGCGAGCGCCGCGCTCACGACCGCGAGGAAGATGGGAAGCGTGCAGGAGAGGGAGGCGACGGCGTAGCCGATCCCGAACAGGAAGCCGGCCGGCAGCCCCGCTGCCGGTGTGGTCGTGGCCAACGGCGGCAGCCGTAGCGGCACCGCCTTGCCCGCGAGCCCGGCGAAGCCGATGGCGAGCAGCACCCCCCCGACCGCCAGGGCCGCCCAGGGCACCAGGCGCATGAGCAGCCGGCCACCGAGCGCGAGCACGAGGCCGGTGCTCGCGAACACCGCGAGGAAACCCGCCGTCGCGGCGGCGGCGAGCAGCGCGGCACGGCCGACCCGGCGCCCCAGGGGCTGGGCGGCCAGCGCCGCCTCCCGCGCGCCGAGCTGGTAGGCGATGAACGCCGGCAGCATGACGAAGCCACAGGGATTGACCGTCGCCAGCATCCCGGCCGAAAGCGCGAAGACCAGGGATAGCTCGCTCATGGCGGCTATCGTGGGCGGCTAGAGCGCGCTCTCGATGGCCGCCTTGGCGGCCTCGAAGGGCTCGCGGCCCACGTGGCGCGCCACCACGCGGCCGTCGCGTCCCACCACCACCTTCGTCTCCAGCATCTTCACCTGGTAAGCGATGGTCGCCTGCCCCCCGCGGTCCAGGCCCCAGACGTAGTCGTCGCCCTGGGCGAGCTGCTTGAACCGCAGGAAATCGGCCGCGGTGTCGCTCGGGTCCACCGAGATGACGACGACCTGCAAGCCCTGGTCGCGGTAGAGCGCGTAGAGCCGGTTGAGCGTCGCGATCTCGGGGAGGCACGAGGAGCACCAGGAGGCCGTGAAGAAGAGCACGACCGGTTGCCCGCGGTGCTCGGACAGGCGCCAGAGCCGGCCGTCCAGCGTCTCGACGGTCAGCTCGGGCGCGAGGTCGCTGGCGGGCGCCGCGGGGGCGGATGGCGGGGCGAGCGCAGGGCCCGCCGCGGGCTGCAGCGCAGGCGCGCAGGCGCCGCCCAGCAGCCCTGTCAGGAGCAGGAGCAGTGGTACGTGCCGCAGCATCGGGATCTCCCTCGCGAGCTATTCGGCACAGCAGGACAGCTTCGCCGGGTCCTTGTAGCGGGAGATAGCGGCGAGCTTGAGCGCCTCGGCCATGGTTGGGTACACGTGCAGGAGGTCGATGAAGTCGTCGAGCGTCGCGCCCAGCCGCAGCCCCATGGCCGCCTCGTGGATCACCTCGCCGGCGTCGCGCATCACCAGCGACACGCCGAGCACCCGGTTGGTCGCCGCATCGGCGACCATCTTGACCACGCCCCGGGGGTCGCGCACCGCGCCCGCTCGCGGCACGAGGGCCACCGGCAGGGTCGTGCACCAGCACTGGTAGCCGCGGGCGCGAGCCTCGGCCTCGGTGAGCCCCACGGTAGCTACCTGGGGATCCGTGAAGATGGTGCGCGGGATCACCGTGTGATCGACACGGCGCCGCGCGCCCGCCAGCGCGTTCAGCGCGGCGATGCCGCCGTCGTGCGCGCCCACCGGGGTGGCGGGCTGGCTGCCGGTGTGCCGGTCGATGACGTCGCCGGCTGCCCAGACATAGGGGACGTTCGTCTGGAGGAACTCGTTCACGGGGATGAATCCGTGCGCGTCGCGGGCGACCCCGACCTTCTCGAGGCCGATGGCGTCGGTGTTCGGGGTGCGGCCCGTCGCCACGAGCAGCTGCGCCGCGCGGTAGCGCCGTTCGGCGCCGTCCTGCTGTCCCACCACGACGATCTCGGCGCCGTCCTGGAACACGCGCTGCACCTGTATGCCCGTCACCAGCGTGACCCCCTCCTCCCGCAGGATCGCGGTGATCGCCTGCGACACCTCGGGCTCGTGGGTTGGGAGCAACCGGGGGCTGCGCTGCAGGATGGTGACCGCGCTGCCGAAGCGGTGGAACATCTGCCCCAGCTCCAGGGCGATGTATCCCCCGCCGAGGATCACCAGCGACGGCGGGAGGGCGTCCAGCTCCTGCGCCTCGTCAGCGGTCAGCAGGTCGGAGGTCAGGTAGGGCACCGCCGCGAGGCCGGCGATCGGCGGCACGCTGGGCCGCGTGCCGGTGGCGATGAGGAACTGCTCCCCCTCTAGCACCCGCCCGTCGACGGCGACCGCGCGCTCGCCGATGAAGGCTGCATGGCCTTCGTAGAGCGCGATCCGGTCTGTCGCGGCCAGGATGGCGCGGTATTTCTGGTCACGGTACTCGTGGACGACCGCGTCCTTCTGCCGGACGAGTGCCCGGAAGTCCAGGCCCAGCCGCGCCGGCGCGAGGCCGGGGTAGCGGGGGTGCTGCGCCTCCCAGTAGATGCGGGCGGCCTCGATCAGGTTCTTGCTGGGCAGGCAGCCGCGGTTGACACAGGTGCCGCCGAGGGTGCGCGCCTCGGTCAGGGCGGCGGTCTTGCCGAGCTCGGCCGCTCTGAGCGCCGCCGCGAAGGCGGTGGAGCCCGAGCCGAGGATCACGAGATCGAACCGCTCAGCCAAGGGCCGTCTCCTCCGCGCCGGGCCCGGCGCGCCCCGCTCCGCGGGCGGGCGCGGCCGGCGGCGCGTCCTCTAGCCCCTCCGCCGCATGCACGGTGGCGCCCGGCACGTCGGGGCTCACGACGGCGCAGGCGAGCAGCTGCTGCGCGTGGTCGGCCATCAGCTCCTGGGCCAGGCGCAGGAGCGCGCGCACCCGCGCGTCGGCGAGCCGGTAGTAGACCTTGCGGCCGTCGCGCCGGGCGGCGACGTAGCCGCACCAGCGGAGACAGCCCAGGTGGGTCGAGACGCGCCCCTGCGGGCTGCCAGTGAGCGCCACCAGCTCGGTGACGCTCTTCTCGCCATCGAGGAGGAGCTCGAGGAGGAGCACCCGCAGCGGCTCGTCGAGGCCGCGGAAGAAGCGAGCGAGCAGCTCCGCCCGCTGACGGGCGTCCGCGGCGGGCGGAGCGGTGCCGGCTGGAGTGTCGTTCATAGCAATCATCCGGATAGATGGATATATCCAAAGGAAGCATACCGCCGGCTCGGCGCCCTGTCAAGGGCTGCCCACGGCTACCAGGCAGCGGCCGGGTCAAATCGGGCGTGCCGGCGCGCTACGGCGGCAGGGCGGGGTGGATGCGGGCCCCGCAGGGCGGCTGCTGTGGCGGCCCGGCGACCTGGAGCGTGCCGAAGCGCAGGGCCATCCCCTGCGGGACGCCCGCCGCGTCGAGCAGCGGCCGCGTGACGAAGTCGGCGCGCGAGTAGAGGGCGACCGTCGCCTGGAGCGGCCCGGGCGGGAGCGCCGGCGGCAGGCAGAGGTCGAACCAGCTCACCACCTCGTCGCCGGCGCGCCAGGCCGCGGTGGGGTGCCCCAGCCAGTCGCGGCGCGCGACCTCCTCGCCGCGCGCGTCGACCAGGGCGACGGCGAAGGTGTAGTCCTGGCCCGGGTCGTCGGGCGCCGGCGCCTCGACCCGCCAGCGCAGGGTGACGCCGACGACCTCGCCCGGGCGGGCCTCCGGCGGCAGGCCATAGCCGACCAGCCGGGCCCCCACCGCCCAGCCCACCGGGGGCAGCGGCGCCCACGGCTCCGGCCCGGGGCGCGGCGCCAGGCGCAGCACACGGAAGCGCTCGAGCCCGGGGGGCGCGGGTAGCGGCACCAGGTCGTAGCGCGCCCACAGCAGCTGCTCGGCCGTCAGCCACCACCACTCGCGCTCCACCAGGTAGAGGGTGTTCGCCGGGTCGCGCGGCAGCAGCAGGGAGTGGAAGCCCTGGGTGAAGCGCAGCCGCCCGTCCAGCCCGCTCAGGTAGCTGCCTACCGTGGCCGTCTCCTCGCTGCCGGCGACGTACACCTCCGCGGCCGGCGGCAGGGTGGCCAGCCGGGCGAGGAGGGTCGGCCCCGGCGCCGCTGGCCGGCCGAAGTAGTCGGCCACGGCGGTCAGGCCGCTGCCGACGAGCAGCGCGAGGCCGCCGCCCGCGAGCCAGGAGCGGGGGAGGGCGGCGGGGGCGCGCCGCTGGACCCAGCGCCAGCACTGCCAGGCCCCCAGGGCTGGAAAGACATACACGGCCGGCAAGATGCCGGCCTGCCGCGCGAAGTGCGGGCTGTTCGCCGAGAGCACGCCCGGCAGCAGCAGGAGGCCGAGCCAGAGGAGGAAGAAGGCGCAGGCCGGCTCGCGGAGGCGCCATGCGGCCACGCCGAGGCCAAGGACGAAGAGCAGGGCGAGCGGGAGGGGGAACACCGGCTGGCCGCTCACATTGTACTGCGCGTCCAGATCGCCCTGCACGGCGAACATCCCCACGGTTCCCACGAGGTTGCGCGCCAGCAGGCCGAGCGGGTCGCCGCCGTGGACCCACGGGTTCAGCAGGGAGACCATCTCCACGCGGAACAGGAACGCGCTCCCGTGGGTGAGGTAGTACGCGGCGAGGGGGGCGGCGACCAGCGAGGCCACCCCAGCGGTGAGGAGGAGGCCCGGCCAGCGCACGGCCAGCCAGGCGCGGCGCGACAGCGCGAGGTGGGCGAGCAGCGCGGCCACGAGCAGGGGCAGCAGCCGCGCCGGCAGGTAAGTGTAGAGCGCCAGGCCGAAGCAGAAGCCCGCGCCCGCGAACCAGCCGGCCCCGGCGCGCGGGCGGCGGAGTCCCTCCCACAGCAGCCAGCAGCCGAGCGTCGCGAGGAGGGGGAGGAGGCCCACGCGGCTGGCATCGCGGCTGAGGTGCAAGTGCCAGAGCGAGAGCGTCTGGAGCAGGGCGGTGAGCAGGGCCAGGGCGGACGCGTTCTCCGCCAGGGGCGGCGCGGCGCCGGCGCGGAAGGCCACACGCACGAGCAGGAAGGTGGCGAGCACGGCCGCTGTCCCCGCCAGCGCGGCGGGCAGGCGCAGCGCCAGGGCGCTCGGCCCGAGCAGCGCCGTCGTCAGCGCCGCCAGATAGACATAAAGCGGCTCGGCGCCGTTGTTGGCGGCGAAGTACACCGTCCAGCCGCCCCGCAGCAGGCGCAGCGCGTCCAGCCCGGTGTAGCCCTCGTCCACGTCGAGGGGGTCGGGGCCGCCGCCCAGGTCCCACAGGCGCAGCGCCGCGGCGCCGGCGAGCAGCGCCAGGAGCAGCCCCGGCGCGGCGCGCCCGCTGCCGACGGCCCGGGGGGTCGGGGTGATGAGCGGTCGCACGCCGGGTATTGTAGGCGACGGCGCGTGGTAGTAGGCGCGGGGGACGGGAGGGTATAACGAGCCGGTGTGGGTTGTGCCACCGGACGTGGCGAGACGGAGGAGGCTGATGGACAAGCTGGCCTACGGCGTGGGGGCGGTCGACTTCCAGGCGCGCATCGACTACGCGCGGCTGCGGGCCGAGCGGCTGGCCCGGGCCCAGGCCGCGCTCAAGGAGGCCGGCCTGGCGGCGGCCCTGCTCACGCGCACCGAGAACATCCGCTACACCACCGCGCTGCGGGGTCCGTTCTTCGCGCCGCAGCTGCGCTACGTGCTCCTCTTCGCGGAGCACGATCCGGTCGTCTACGAGCTGGGGGACATCCTCGAGGGGCAGAAGCGCCACGCCACCTGGATCAAGCCAGAGAACTGGCGGTTCGCCTACTGCTGGCTGAACGGGATCGCCGGGCCCGATGCGATCCGCGCGGAGGCGAAGCGCTTCGCCGACGCCATCGTGCGCGACCTGAAGGAGCACGGCTGCTACGGCGAGAAGCTCGGCACCGATGGCCTGGACGAGGCGGGGCGCCAGGCGCTGCTCGAGGCCGGCGTGCAGCTCGCCCCGGCCATGCCGGCGCTGCTCAAGGCGCGCAGCATCAAGACCCCCGACGAGGTAGCCTGCATCCGCCTGGCGATCGCCATCGCGAACCGCGGCTACGCCCGCCTGTGCGAGGTGCTGCGGCCCGGGCTGCGCGAGCGCGACGTTGGCGGCGCGGTGTATGAGGCGATGATGCAGGCCGGCGCCGAGGTCGTCTCCGGCGGCGTGCGCTCGGGTCCCAACACCTTCGAGGTGTACCACATCGGCAACACCGACCGCATGATCGAGGTCGGCGACCTGCTCTACCTGAACACCTGCTCCACCACCTTCAACGGCTACCGCGTCTGTATCTACCGCAGCTTCATCGTCGGGCGCCGGCCGAACGCGCGCGAGCGCGACTGGTACGCCCGCTGCCGCGACCGCGTCTACGCGGTGATCAGCGAGATCCGGCCCGGCGCGACCACCGCCGACGCCGCGAAGCACTTCCTGCCGGCGAGCACCTGGGGCTACGAGGCCGAGCAGCGCCTGCTGGTCGCCGAGGTGGGCCACGGCATCGGCATGACCTATGAGGAGCCGGTGATCAGTCGCGTGTTCTCGTTCGAGCACCCCCAGCCGTTCGAGCCCGGCCAGGTCATCGCCGTGGAGGCGCGGGAGGGCGAGCCCGGCTACGGCGGGGTGCGCCTGGAGGAGATGGTCCTGGTCACGGAGACCGGGCACGAGATCCTGACCACCTGGCCGGCCGACCAGCTCGTGCAGGTGGGCCATATCGTCGACTGAGGCGCGGGAGGGGCCATGCCGCTGGTTGTGGATGCCGACTCGCACGTCGAGGAGTCCGAGGCCACCTGGGCCTACCTGGAGGACGAGTTCGCAGCCCGGCGGCCGCGCGTGATCCAGGTGCCCGACGCGCCCTGGCTGAAGGGCTTCGACGCCTTCTGGTTCATCGATGGCCGGCTCTACCCGCGCCCCCAGGGGCGCGGCGCGACGATCTACTCCACGCCGCCGCTCTCCACCCGCGCCCGGAGCAAGCGCTTCAGCGTCGCGAGCCAGGCGCTCGCCGACGTCGACGCCCGGCTGCGCGACCTGGATGCGCTGGGGCTCGACGTCCAGGTGCTCTTCCCCACCGTGTTTCTCGAGCCGCTGAGCGCTGACGTGCGGCTGGAGAGCGCGCTGATGCGCAGCTACAACACTTGGATCGCCGAGCGCTGCGCGCACAGCGGCGGGCGGCTCAGGTATGTGGCCGTGGTGCCGCTGCGCCAGCCCGAGGCGGCGGCCGCCGAGGCGCGCCGGGCGGCCGAGCGGGGCGCAGTGGGCCTGGCGATCCTCGGCACGGCGGGCGACCTGCTCCTGCACGACCGGTCGCTGGATCCGTTCTGGGCCGAGGCCGAGCGGCTCGGCCTGCCGGTGTGCGTGCACGTGGGATGGAGCCACCCGGGCCTGACCGCGAGCGGCGACAGCATCTACAGCGCCCAGCTGATCGGCTTCACGCTGCCGGTGCTGATGGGCTTCTTCAGCATCGTGGGTGGGGGCGTGCTCGACCGCTTCCCCCGCCTGCGCGTGGGGTTCTTCGAGGCGGGCGTGAGCTGGCTGCCCTACTGGATCGAGCGCATGGACCATTACTTCCACGTCGACGCGCCCGGCGCGATCAGCCCCCTGCCGGCGCGACCGCCGAGCGAGTACCTGCGGCGCGGCCAGCTCTACTTCACCTGTGAGGGCGACGAGCGGCTGCTCCCCGCGGTGCTGGACCTGGTGGGCGACGAGTGCATCATGGCCTCCGCCGACATGCCACACGCCGAGCTGCGCGAGAACACCATGGCCGAGATCCGTGAGCGGACCGACCTCAGCGCGGCGACGAAGGCGAAGATCCTGGGAGCCAACGCGGCGCGCTTCTTCGGGCTCTAGCGCGGCCAGGGCGGTGCGGGGGGACGGGCGATGACGGACTCCCGACGGAAGCTCGTGGTGCTGGCGGCCGGGGTGGGCAGCCGCAGCGGGGATGCCCTGCGGCTGTTTGCCGGCTTCCGGCAGTTCCTGATCGACGAGGCCGGCTTCGCGCCGGACGACTTCCTCGAGGCGACCTATGCCGGCCGCTATGCAGGCGGCCGCTGGGTCGGCCCGGCTCCGTACGACGAGACGGCGTCCACCGCGCCGCTGGCCGCGAGCATCGCCCACTGCGCCCAGGCCCTGCTGTGGTGGGCGCGCCAGCGGCCGCGCGGCGTGGAGTGGCACCTGGTGGGCTTCAGCCTGGGCGGCCTGGTGCTGCTCGAGGCGGCGGGCCTGCTGCACGAGCGCGCGCCCGATAGCTGGGGCCAGTACCTGCGCTCGCTCACCACGCTCAGCAGCCCGCTCAACGGCTGCGCCTTGGGCGAGTTCAGCTGGCTCGGCGCGGTGCTCGGCCCGGGCGCGGTGGGCGCAGAGCTGTGCGCCCTGGGCAACGACCCGCGCCACCGCGCGCGGATCGCCGCCCTGGTCGCGCGGCTGCGCGCGGCGGGCGTGGTGGTGACCACGCTGGTCGAGGCCGACGACGCGGTGGTGCAGCCCGCGGACGGCATCGTCGGTCCCATCGATCCAGCGCTGATCGTCCCCTGCCAGTCCCAGCCGGACGACCCGCCGGGAGCCCGCTATCTAGGCCACGGCCGCATCGTCAACGAGCCGCGCGTCTGGCAACGGCTGCTGGCGCTCATCGGCCCCCAGGTCGGCTTCGCCGGTCGGCCGGCTGGGGCGGGCCGCGCCCGAGTCACGCCGCCCCCTGCCGAGGACGCGCAGCTCGCGCGCGAGCTGCAGGAGCTTAAGCGGCGGCTGCTCCGTTCCCCTCCTGACGAAGCTAGCGAGGGCCCCGCCGCGCGCTAGGGCGCATAGCTGGCGCGCTCACGGCGGCGTGAGGCGCAGCAGGCGGTCGTCGCCCGGGTTCGGGCGCCCGCGGCCGTCGCGGTTGCTGGTGGCGACGTAGAGCGCGCCGTCGGGGCCCCGCGCCAGGGCGCGCAGGCGGCCGTACTCGCCGGCGATGAGCAGGGCGCGGTCGACGACTGTGCTGCCGTCGGCGCTGAGCGTGAAGCGCCAGAGCTGGCCCCCAGCGAGGGTGGCCAGGAACAGGTCGCCGGCCCAGGAGCCCTCGGTGGCGAAGGCCAGCCCGCCGGGCGGCCAGGTGGCCGTGCCGCTCTCGATGACGGGATCGACGAAGCGCGGGTCGCCCGCCTGGCCGATCACGAGCGGCCAGCCGTAGTTGGCGCCGGGCAGGATGCGGTTCACCTCGTCGTGGCAGCACCAGCCGTTCTCGCCGCTCGGGCCGTGCTCGGCCGCGTACAGCTGGCCCGTGCCCGGCTGCCAGGCGAGCCCCTGGACGTTGCGGTGGCCCAGCGAGTAGACGGGCGAGCCCGGGAAGGGGTTGTCGTCGGGCACGGTGCCGTCCGGGTTGAGGCGCAGGATCTTGCCGGCCAGCGAGGTGGGATCTTGCGCCAGCGCCCGCTGCGTGGCGTCGCCGGTGCCGATGTACAGCTTGCCGTCCGGCCCGAAGGCGAGCACGCCGCCGTCGTGGATGCGCGCCCCCGGGATGTCGTCCAGCAGGACGGTCTCGGCCCCGGCGTGGTCGCCGGCCAGCTCCAGCCGGCTGACGCGGTTGCGCACCCCGCCGGCCGTGTCGTAGGTGTAGTACACGTAGAGCGCCTCGCGGGCCGCGAAGTCGGGGGCGAGCGCCAGGCCGAGGAGCCCGCCCTCGGCCGTGCGGCGGCTGGCGGGCAGCACGGCCACCGGCTCCGGGCGCAGCTCGCCGCCGACGAGAAGCCGCACGCGGCCCGGCCGCTCGGTCAGGAACAGCCGCCCGTCGGGCGCCCAGGCCAGGGCCCAGGGCACCTCGAGGCCGGTGGCGAGCGTCTCAACGGTTAGGCCGGCCTGGGCGGGCCCGCTCGCCGGCGCGGGGGCCTGGGGTGCGTCGCCGGGCGGGGCGAGCGCCTGGCAGGCCAGGGCGAGTGCGGTGGTGAGGCTCAGCAGGGCCAGGCTCCGCTGGCGGCCGGCTGACAGCATGGTGTCCTCCTCGCCATAGGGGTGGAAAGGCCCCCGCCGGCGGCAGGGGCCTTTCCATAGAAAAACATCCGAGGGGCGCTCGGCTAGGCGGCGCGGCTCCCTCGGATGCCCGTACGCTTCTCACTCATGGGCATCACCTCCTTCGCCGCCCGCATTATACCCCCTCGCGCCCCCGACGCAAACGTTCTCACGCGGTGGGCGCCGGCCAGGCGGGAGCGCACGGGGATAGCGCCTCGAGCGGGTCGGAGAGGCGCGGCCGCCGGAGCGTGGGGCTAAGGGGTAGGGCGGCCGGCGGGCGCCAGCGGGATGCGGTAGGTGCAGGCCGGCGCGCCGTCGAGCAGGCTGGCTACGTACTCCACCCGGTCGCCGAGCAGCGCCCGGAACAGGGCTTGCTCGCAGCGGCAGGCGATCCGGCAGCGCGCGGCCACGTCGCGGATCGGGCAGTGGTACTCGCGCAGGAGGAGCGCGGTGCCCTGCTGCTCTACCGTGGCCAGGAAGCCTGCCTCCTCGCGCAGGCGGGCGAGTTCCGCGACCTGCTCGGGCAGCGGCTTGCCCGCGAGGTGGGGGGCGTAGTGCCGGTACAGCGCCGCGCTGCAGCGGGCGAACGCCCGCTCGAGCACCTCGGGCGCCTCCTCGGCCAGCGCGTCGAGCAGCGCCAGCAGGAGCGTCTGGTAGCCCTGCGGGAAGTAGGTGGCCGCCTGGGCGGTGAGGGTGTAGCGGTACGCGGGGCGCCCCACGGAGCGACGGACGGGCTCGGCGACCACGGCGCCCTCGCGGGCGAGCGCGTCGAGGTGCTTGCGGACCGCCACCGTGCTCACCCCGAGCGCCGCGGCCAGCTCGGCTGCCGTGCGCGGCCCCTCCCGCTTGAGCAGGCGCAGCAGGGCGGGCCGAATGGATGGTTTCGCCATGGTTCATCCCGGGGCCAGCGCCCGCCCTGGCTGCCCGCGCGGCCAGTTTCCGGCGCACGGCCCGCTCTCTGGCCGGATGGTAGCGTAGCCCCTCCGGCAGCGTCCACCATGGTTATCCCTTGGGGGGCTGACGGAGATAGCGAGGCTAGCGGTCTGTCCCCGCAATGGCTTGCCTGAGGCATGGACAAAGAGGAGATAGCCCAGTGCGCTGACCTAGCCCCCATACCTCAGGCACTTCAAGTAGCATTCGTGCCTACCGCGTCTTACACTGATATCGGTAACAGCGGTTGGGGACCATCTTAGATAGTTACATACTGGGGCTGGATTTCGCTGTATTGCTACTGGCCTCTGGTCTATCTATCGTTATTGGTGGACGTCTCTATTCTCGGGTCGTGATCTAGCAATACTTGCCAATACCTGCATATATTCTGCAGGTAGTGCGCTAGGACGCGAAATGTGTATGGAGTGTGCTGATGGAACCCGCTAATCAGTGGTCCACAGCAGTAACACAAGCGCTCAGCTCAGCCGAGGCAGCGCGGCGACTGGCTCAGTACGGCCCAAACGAAATCGAGGCCGGTCGCCGCTTCCGAGCAGGACGCGTCCTACTCGAGTTGGTTACGAATCCACTCGTCCTTATCCTTCTCGTCGCTAGTATTATCTCTGGCCTCCTTGGCGAGGCATTCAACGCTATCATCATCGCCCTGATCGTACTGCTAAGTATAGCCCTGGATTTCTTCCAGATTTTTCGCTCCGATCAGGCTGCGCGCAAGATACGTAGCTTGATTGCCCCGACGACTACGGTATGGCGCGACGGGAAGCTGGTGGAGATTCCGGTCCGAGAGGTCGTGCCAGGCGATCTGCTCGACCTTCGAGCAGGCGATTTGATTCCTGCTGATGCTACGCTTGTTATGGCGAGAACCCTTCTAGTCGACGAAGCCGCGCTGACCGGCGAGTCGCTCCCGGTGGAGAAGCGTCCGGGCCGGGCACCGGAGAATCAGCTCTTCGCCGGCACTTCGGTCGTGAGCGGTGTCGGTCTGGCGGTAGTAACAGCTACCGGCAGCCGCACGCAATTCGGCGCCGTGGCCCGTGCGCTTATCGAGAAGGCACCACCGACGGAGTTCGAGCGGGGTATACGGGCCTTCGGCTTCGTCATCACCCGCACTGTTCTAGGCTTGGTTTTCTTTGTTTTCCTGATCAATGCTTTGTTGCGGCGCGACCCGCTGGAGTCGCTACTGTTCGCGCTAGCGCTAGCGGTGGGCCTTACTCCGGAGTTCTTGCCTATGATCGTCACCGTAACTCTGGGCGAGGGCGCGATTCGTATGGCCCGCGGCCAGGTGGTGGTGAAGCGACTGGCCGCGATCGAAAACCTCGGGAGCATGGATGTGCTCTGTAGCGACAAGACAGGGACACTCACCCGGGGGATCGTGATGGTCCAGAACCATGTTGATGCCTGGGGCCAGCCGTCAGAGGCGGTGATGCGCTGGGCTTGCATTAATAGCGCACTCGAGAGCGGTGTGCGCAGTCCGCTAGACGAAGCGATTCTCGCCCACGAGCATCCGGCAGTCAGCGACTACCACAAGCGGGCAGAGCTGCCACTCGACTTCGAGCGCCGTCGGGTGAGCGTTCTCGCGGCGGGCCCTGAAGGCGTACGCGTGATCACCAAAGGTGCCCCAGAAAGCGTTATTCCGCTCTGCACACACGTCGAAACGTCAGATGGGCCTATCCTCTTCACCTCTGATCTCAGAGCGACGGCTCAACACACCTTCGAGCGTCTCAGCCGCGAGGGGTACCATCTACTCGCGATCGCCTGGCGACCAGCGACAGAGACCCAGTGGACACTTGACCTGCCAGATGAGCGCGATCTCATCTTGAGCGGCTTCGTCGCTTTCCTCGATCCACCCGACCCCTCCGCCCGCGAAACGGTGGCACAGCTGCGCAAGCGCGGTGTGGCGATCAAGGTCCTCACGGGCGATAACGAGCTGGTGACGAAGACAATCTGTGAACAGGTGGGGATCGATGCCCACCGCGTGGTGCTCGGAGATGCGCTGGCGAAGATGACCGACGACGCGCTCATCGCTATCGTCGAGCGAACGAGCGTCTTCGCACGCGTCTCGCCGGTTCAGAAGAATCGGATCATCCGCGCGCTCAAGCGGCGCGGCCACGTGGTCGGCTACCTCGGCGATGGCATCAACGATGCTCCTTCACTTCATACAGCAGATGTTGGCATCTCTGTAGTGAATGGTGTAGATGTCGCTAAGGCAGCGGCTGATATCATCTTGCTCGAGAAGAGCCTTGCCGCCGTAGACCGAGGTGTAGTTGAGGGGCGGAGGAGCTTCGGCAACATCACGAAGTACATTTTGATGGGCACGAGTTCTAATTTCGGTAACGTGCTCAGTATGGCTATCGCCTCGGCCTTCTTACCCTTCCTGCCATTATTACCGGCCCAGATCTTGCTGAATAACTTCCTCTATGATCTCTCTCAACTCGCTATCCCCAGCGACAATGTCGATGAGAGCTATATCGCTCAGCCGCGTAGATGGGACACGGCGCTGATCCAGCGGTTCATGTTCGGGCTGGGGCCTCTTAGCTCACTTTTCGACTTTCTGACGTTTGGGCTACTCCTCTTCGTCTTTCACGCCAGCCCAGAGCTGTTCCGAGCAGGCTGGTTTATCGAGTCGCTCGCTACACAGATCCTGGTGATCTTCGTGATCCGCACCGCAGCTCCTCCCTTTCGGAGCCGGCCAAGCACTGCACTCCTGGTGAGCGCCTTGGGAAGCCTGTTGGCTGGAGGGCTTATCGTGGCGACGCCGTTAGGAGGTGTGTTTGGTTTCACGCCACCACCGCCCTCATACTTTGGTGCACTCGCTCTGTTAACCGCGGCCTATTTAGGGATTGTAGAGTGGATCAAGCGCTACTTCTATAGCGCTAGCGGTTGGCAGTAAGCTATCTGCTTCTGCCCTGCCTGATGCGCGCGTGACAGCGCAGCCGCCCTTCTCGTGAGCATGCGGCCTCTGGAAAGCAGTCGGCTGACGCTCGCTAGCTTCCTGAACAGCATCCTCAGCAAGGCCAATCGGTAGCGCGCCGGCGCTTTTTGCAACCTGGCGGTTGACGAAGTGGGCGAAGCTCTGGTAAGGTGGGGCGACTGCCATCAGGGAGGCGAGCATGGAGCAGCGGTGTGCACCCCGGGAGGAGCCGCTGGGCCAGTACTTCCTGGCGCGGCTCGAGCGCTTGCTGCGCCTGCCCACGCGCGAGATCGCGGCGCGCGGCGAGCAGGGGCTGGGGCTCGTGCTCTGGGCACTCCGCTCCACCTTCCACGACTGCCTGGCGCTGGGCCGCGGCACGGAAGCGGTGCTGCTGCTCGCCTACGCGAGCGAGGCCGCGGCCGACGGCTCCCCGCCCCTCACCCGACCAGAATAGCGAGCGCGAGGTGCGTCCATGGTGACCCTGACCCCCGCTGCCGAGGCCAAGCTGAGCGAGATCCTGGCCGGCCAGGAGGGCGCGGCGACGCTGGTTCGCCTCTGGGTCGATCCCCAGAACCGCCACGCGCCCTACGGCATGGCGCTCGTCAGCACGGCGGAGGCGAGCGACACCGTGGTGGAGGCGGGGCCTATCCGCCTGGTGATCGACCCGGCCAGTGCGCCCTACCTCGCCGGGGCCGAGATCGACTACTCGGAGAGCCTGATGGGCGGCGGCTTCCTGCTGCGCGGCGTGCAGGGGCTGCCGCACGGGGGCGGGTGCGGCTGTGGCCACGGCGGGTGCGGCTGCGGCCACGCCCACCGATGATGCAGATGGCTCGTAATGGCAATTGACCGATGAATATCGCTACACCGCTGATCTAGATCAGAAGTGTAGCGATATTCATTTCATTATTTCTTCTAGCACGCCGTGGCGGGATGTACAGCCTTTGTCATTTTGGTACCGGCTAGGACTATTTGGCACGATGCAATAGTCGATCTAGGAGGGCTTTGGCCACTGACACTTCGGCGAGCAAGCACTGCCTGACGTGCTTCTCGAAGAGCATGACGCTTGGTCGTGGCTTGCCAACCGGTCTAGCAAGCGCCCAGGGAATATGCAAGGGAAAGCGTTCTACGTTCAATATGCAAAGGCGTTTGTCATCAGCATAGTTGGCTGCACTATATATGGAGAGCGGTGCAATGCCAAGTCCAACCTGGATCGCTTGAATCTTCACCTCTATACTGTTCACCTCCATCCATGGCATAAGCCGCAGGCTTTCACTCTCAAGCAGGTGATCGAATGCTTGACGGATAGGCGTGCTTCGATCGGGTAACAAAAGTTGCTCATGGGCTAGTTCGGCGAGTGCGGCAGGTGTATTGCCGGCAAGGCGATGCCCGGTTGGTCCCACGAGTACAACATCGTAGCCGCCTATAAGTTCGCTGACAAGTCCATGCTGGCTCACTGTTCCCGCCACGACAGCTAGATCGATTTCGTACTGGCGGAGTCGCCTCACTATGTTAACGCTCATATCGATAATGGGCTTAATAGTGATACCTGGGTAGACTCTGCGGAAATTATCATAGAGATTGGGCAGTATATAGCTGCCAAAACACGGTTCTGTGCCGAACACCAGCGAGCCATGTGCGCCGCCTCGCAATTCGGCGATGTTACTACTAGCAGTTAGAAGAGCGCGTTCAATCTCTTCGCATGCCTGCAGAAGCATGGCTCCTGCCGGAGTGAGATTAACACGTTTGCGACCAGGGAAACGCTCTAGTACTTTAACGCCTAGCAAGAGCTCAAGTGACTGGATACTCTCCGACACAGACGGTTGGGAGATGCAGAGTGCCTTAGCAGCCGCTGCGAAGCTGCCCTCTCGAGCAACAGCGTGAAAAACTCGTAATTGATGGAGTGTGACTGAAGTAGCGAAACGATTGTATGTCATGGCATTCCTTCTTATCAATCAGCTCGCTGTACGAGTCCTGTCAAGTGGGTAAATTAATCCGGCTGGTCCGTCTAGCTCGCTACGGGCAGAGGCACTTCCGCGCGTTGGGTGAGCTTGGCCGGGGACTCGGCACTGAAGTAGCGGCGGGCGACCTGCCACTCGTCGCGCTGCTCGACCAGCACCGTCCCGACCAGGGCGCACGACCGCGGCGTCATTCGGGAAGCTGCCCACCACGTCCGCGTGGCGCTTGATCGCCTTGTTCACCCGCTCCAGCGGGTTCGTGCTCCGGCACTGCCGCCAGTGCTCAGCCGGGAAGGCCAGTGGGGCCAGCACGTCGGCCTCCGCCGTATCCCTGAGTACGGCCAGGCGTGGAAAGCACGGGCGAAAGCCATCCGCCACCCGCCGCCACTGCTTCCGGGCGCTCGGGGCCTCAGGCTGCACAAACACCGTCCGGATCGTCGCCGCGACCATCGGAGCGGCCGCCTTCAGCACCAGAGCCAGGGCATTGCGGACAAGATGCACCCGACACCGTTGCCAGGCTGCCCCATGAAGCACCGCCGCCACCGCGGCCTTAAGCCCCTCGTGGGCGTCGCTGATCGCCACCTGCACCCCTATGAGCCGCGTGCCACCGGTCCCCGGCGGAACGGCACCCAGAAGGCGCCGTCCTCGCTCGGGCCCATGTTCCAGCCCCAGGACCTCTAGCTCACTTGTGGCCTGCACACCTACCGCCAGCACCACGGCCTTCGATCCCCCGCCCCTGGTCCCGCTCCTTCACCAACACCAAAGTGGCGTCCAACCAGACATAAAGATATGGTCGCCTGGTCCGGAAGCACTCCACCGCGGCGTCCAGCTCCTGACAGAGCTGGACGACCTGGCTCGTGCTAATCCCGTCCATCCCCATGGCCCGGACGAGATCATCGACGCGGCGGGGCGAGACCCCTGGACGTACGCCTCCTGCACCACCGCCACCAGGGCGCGCTCCGCTCACCGCCGGGGCGGGGGCAGGCTCAGGAAAAAGCTCCCATCCCACACCCGCGTCTCCCACGGGCGGGCGCGGTGCCCGTTGCGGTGCCCTGTCCGCTCAGGGGTTCGTTGGTGCTTCTCCACCTTCACGTGCTGGCTCATTTCCAGCTCCGTGAGAGCCTGGGCGAGCACCCGCGACTCCTCCCGCAGGAGGTCCACATCCCGCTCCAGTTCGGCCTTGCGCAATAGCTCCAAAAACGCCATCCTCAACTCATCGGCCATCGTGTTGGTCCTCCTTTGCATGGTGTTGGCTTTCAACGAGAACCACATGGTGGCCGTCCGCGTTAACAGCCCCCTTCTTCCAATTTTCCACACGCCCTGGGACTCCACTCTCGCTTTCATAAATTATAGAGTGCATCCTATCGCAACGATCGGCGATTAGGGATTGCATCGTTCCTCCTATAAGCGTACTATAGACATGCAGCAGCTTGGAAGCAATTGGAGTGTAAGGCATCATTTACATGAAGCTTGCTCGCCTAGAGCCGCCAGATCTCGCCGTAGTACTAGATGATGTGCTCGTTCCCATCGGCGAGGCACTGATCCGGGAAGGTGCTCTCCGCACGCCATCGATGGTGGAGCTCATTGCCAACTACCCAAGTGTCCGGCCGCTTCTGGAGCAGCTATTGCCACAGCTCCCGCGGGTACCACTGGCTGGCAGGCGCCTGGCGGCGCCCGTGGATTGCCCGTCCAAGATCTGGGCTGCAGCGGCGAACTATCGGCGAGGTACTTCTCGTGCTAGTGACCAGCTCGGCCGTGGCGAGGCTCCATCCACCGAGGGCTCGGCTAGTATGGAGACGGCCTTCCTAAAGCCACCATCAGCGATCATCGGACCTTGCCAGGCTATCATCATACCTGCAGACAGCAGCGCAATCTTCCCCGAACTTGAACTATGTGTCGTCATTGGGCGACGAGTGTCGCGGCTATCCCCACAGTGTGCGCTGGATGCCGTATTTGGGTACACAGTGATGTTAGATATCACGGCACGGCCGATAGCTGCGGGACATAATCTCGCAGCGACGCGGTGTGTTCGCAAAGGGTTTGACACCTTTGCGCCGCTAGGACCATGGATAGTTACTAGTGATGAAATATGTGATCCACAACGGCTCGCAATGCGTCTTTATATCAACCATGAATTGGTACAAATAGCTAGTACTCATGCGATGTTCAACGGAGTTGCTGCGTTTGTAAGCTTTCTCTCGCAGGTGAGTACACTCTATCCGGGCGATCTCATCGCAACGGGCAATCCTGATGCTCCCGAATTTCAGCGAAGATTGAAGCCAGGTGATCTCATCGAGGCCGAGATTGAGAAGATAGGTGTGCTACAAGTCACCGTGGCATCCTAATATCTAATATAAGGAGGAATATCGATGACGACCACCTTCGATAGCCTCGCACTGTTAGATCAAGACATGGCGGCTTGCAATCTAGAGGGCTTTTGGCGTCTAGGACGCGAGATGACTCTTCGCATCCCGCATACTCGTGTACAGGCACATTTATGGAGATGGCGTGACATCTATGACAGTCTCATGCGAGCTGGAGAGCTAGTGACCCTCGATGACTCAGAGAGGCGCACTGTCCGGCTCATTAATCCGGGGCTCCCGCATAGGCACTGTACAACGAACACCCTACAACTATCATTTCAGTATATCAAGCCCGGTGAGTTCGCCAGAGCGCATCGCCATTCAATAGCGGCGGTTCGTTTTATCATTCAGGGCTGCGGGGCGTACACGACTGTTAATGGGCAGCAGTGTGTAATGGAGGAAGGTGATTTTATTGTTACACCGCAGATGGCATGGCATGATCACGCCAATCCCACTGATCAGCCGATAATATGGCTCGATGCGTTAGATGCGCCGCTAATTCAACTGCTAGAACAGATCATATTTGAAAACTATGAGCTGCCGACTCAGCCGATCACGTATACCAGCGAACAGATAGGTCTACTATATGGATCTGTACGCCCAATGGCAGAGCTAGATACTGCCTACTATCACTATCGCTGGCGCGATGTCTACCCGGTCCTCCAGACCATGGTCCAACGTAATTATGGATTGCATCATTTTGACGGCTATGTCTTGGAATACCGAAACCCGGTGAGTGGTGGCCCCACACTTCCAACAATGCAATGTGCACTTCACTTGTTCAAGCCAGGTCAGAAGACGGACTGCCATCGCCACACAAGCACGACCATCTACCATGTGTTCCGTGGCAGCGGTAGCACTGTGATCGAGAACATGCGCTTCGACTGGGAGACTGGGGACTCATTCGTCGTGCCACTGTGGCATGCACATTATCATCTGAACCGCTCTTCCATCGAAGATGCAATTCTTTTCTCGTTAAGCGATGCGCCTGTCCTGCGTGCCCTCAATCTTTATCACGAAGCACCCTGTACTACTTAGAAGTAGCTAATATTATGTAGGAGGAGAGGAAGGATGGTACAAGTGTTCACGCGAGATCAGGCACAAGCCTACGTGGCTGACTTGTATAGGCGTGTGGCTGAACGCTGGGAAGAGCGAGTAATGCAGAGCGAGTTTATGACACATCTATGCGATGGTTCGCTTCCTCTAAGTGTATTCCGTTTATTCTTCCGTAACTTCGGGACTTTTACTATCGAGATCAACACCATGGTCGCCGCATCGTATCAAAGATATCTGCACTTTTTCCGCCAGTATCCTGATCTCATGGAGGCATTAGGTGAAAAGATAGCTGACGAGTTCATTCATCCTCGGCCACCCGGCCACGTCTTGCTTGTGTTGCAAACCGCACGAGCGCTTGATATTGATCCACAAGAGATCTATACTGCGCCATATCTCCCGGAGTTCCGTTGTCGTTTAGATTTCGCGCGGGCTGTGCTGTATGAAGGGACGCCTGCAGAGTGGTTCGCATTATCATCTAATGAAGAAATGATCGGACACTGGGCAGGCGCCTGTTATACAGCACTCACTACACACTACGGTCTCACTCCAGAACAGGTAGTCTATTTTTCCAAGCACCATGAAGCTGACTTGGAGGAGCATGACGAAGGTGTCATGGGACATGGGCAGTTCAATCGCTTGGTACTGCAGCGCCTGCTGGAGTCAGGACAAGCGTGGGAACGCCCAACATACGGCATCGAGTATTGTGCTATGACTTTTGTTGACTTGTTCGGAGTCTCGCTCCGGGGCATCATGGACGTCGCTCGACGCCAACGGCTGGTGCCAGACTAAAAGAAGGCTTCAGGGAGGCATGGGCTCGTACGAGCCCATGCCTTATCTTTGCTCTAAAAAGGAAGTGAACGAGACCAAATCCTTCGACTATCTTGGTTGCTGGGCAGTCTAATAGTTTGGGGTCTGCCCTTCAGATATACCGCTACCACTGTTACTGTGATTGAGGCCATATGGGAACCTTGAAGAGTTAATGTTCAGGCGTCTAAATTTGAAGGAGGCTGCTATGCCGACCTATTGTGCCAATACTAAGGTAGTCGCGTTGCTTCTTGCACTGAGTCTCGGTTGGAGCGGTTGTGCGCCTACAGTATTACCGCAGAATATCACATCAGGCGAGACGTCACATGAGGTAACAGCTATACCATCACTCACTCTGGTTCGATATGGCGGTCAAATGCAGGCATCCGACGTGGGTCTATTCCTCGCCACAGATCGAGGATACTTCACGGAGCAAGGGATCAAGATTGATTACGTACAAATGCCGTCAGTGACCGATATTGTCGCACAGATGTTAGCTCGACAGCTCGATATCGGTGGTGCAGCCGTCAACGCTGTACTGATCAATGCAGTAGCGCGTGGAGCAAATATTAAAGCGGTGGCTGATAAGGGCTCTATCTTACCTGGTTTCGGCTGGCAGGCTTTCATAGTACGCAAAGATTTAGTCACCAGTGGTAGAGTTAGGAATATCGACGACCTCAGGGGGCTTATTTACGCAACTATCCCACCATTATATGGTGCACAATCGTATCCTATGCTACGCAGACTACTCACATCAGCAGGTCTTACCGAAGCCGACCTCGCGGATGTGAAAGCGCTTGATTTTCCTAGTATTAACGCAGCGTTGGCTGGTGGGTCGATTGATTTTGCTTCGCAGCTTGAACCCATGGTTCAAGCTGCGGTCAAACAGGACATCGCTGTGCGCTGGAAAGGATTTGATGAGATCACCCCCGACCATCCTGTTTCAACCCTTATCTATGGCCCATCCATCATCGAGGATAATCGCGAGCTGGGCCGGCGCTTGATGATCGGCTACCTCAAGGGTGTGCGCGACTACTATCGAGCAGTAACAACCGGTGAAGGCAGGGATTCAGTCTACGAGGTAATCGCAACATACAGCATCGTTAAAGACATGGAGGCTATTCGTCAAAGTGTTCCTGTTGGACTACATCCTAATGGACGAATCAATATAGAGGGTTTAATTGAGGATCAACGCTATTATGTAGAAAAGGGTACAGTACCGCAGCCAATAGATATGTATCAGCTAGTAGATATGGGTTATGTTGAGGCAGCAGTGCAGCAGCTGGGCGCCTATTAGCGTGGAGCACGCATTAACCCCGCTGTGATGGGATAGGCTAGCGTGCGGTGAGCTAATATATTGGTGGTTCTTGACCCCTGCATCAATTGTGACTAGCGCTGTGGACTTTCGCTCCTCCACAGTCTCATGGCGCTCAGCCCGATGGTGGGGATCGCGCCAACAGCTGCATGTTGATGGTCACGTGCGGTAATAGAGTGCATTTAGACAGCACTGCTTTCTGCCCCGCCGTGGAGGAGATGTTCACCAGCCCCGGGCCCGCACGGGCAGCGCCAGGCGCCCGATCCGGTCAATCTCCATGACCACCTCGTCGCCGGGCCGGATCGGGCCGACGCCAGGCGGGCTGCCGGTGGCGAACAGGTCGCCGGGCTGGAGCGGCAGCGTGGCCGAGGCGATCTCGATCAGCTCCGGGATGTCGACGATCAGGTCGCTGGGGCTGGCGTCCTGGCGCAGCTCGCCGTTCACCCAGCACCGCACGCGCAGCGCGCGGTAGTCGCCCACCTCGTCGGCGGTCACCAGCGCGGGGCCGATGGGCGTGAAGGTAGCGAACGACTTGCGCAGCGAGCGCTCCTCGTTGCGGCCGCCCCCGGCGCGCATGGTGATGTCCAGCAGGCAGGTATAGCCCCAAACGTAGTCCATGGCCTGCGCCCGCGCGACGCCGCGGGCCTCCTTGCCGATGATGAAGGCGAGCTCCGACTCGTGATCGAAGCGCCGGCCCGGCCGGTCGGGCAGCTCGATGGCGTCGCTCGGGCCGCAGATGGAGCCCGGCGCCTTGAGGAAGAAGCCCAGCTCGCGCGCGGTGGTAGCGTCGGCCGCCGGGGCGCCGCGCATCTCGGCGATGTGCGCGTAGTAGTTGGAGGGCGCCGCGTAGATGTGCAGCGGCGCGGGCAGGGGCGGGCGGAGCCGCACGCTGGCGAGGGGGCGCGGGGTAGCGCGCGCCGCCGCCTCCTCGATGGCGGGGCGCAGGCGCTCCCAGGCGGCGATGAGCCGGTTCATGAACACCTGGGGCGGGGTGGGGTCCCAGCCGGGCACCACGGCGGTGACGTCGCGCACGCCGTCGTCCGCCAGCACCCCCACGCGGTAGTCGTCGTACACCACTAGCCGCATCGTGTCTCCTCCGGAGCGAGGTTGGCCTGCACGGCGGCCTATGCTAGCCGAGCGCGCGGGCGGCGGCAAGCGCCGCGCGGGCGGCGCCCCTCCGGCCAATGCTTTTGATAATCCACATTATCGCTAGCATCAGGAGCGCGCGGCCGCGCGGCCTGTCTCCAGCGCTGTCTACAGCTCGCCCGCAGTGTGAGCCCCGCGCCATCCAGGCTGGCCCGCTAGCCGTCGCGGCCGATCCGGCGCCTGCTGCGGCCATGGCCTCCGGGCGCACCTTGGAGCCGCGAGGGCGAGGCGGTGGCGCGTAACCAGTACCCCAGCGCTCGGCTTCGGAGCGCGCGGGCATTCCCGGGGGCCAGGGCGGGCACCGTAGCCGGCGTTCTGTCGCGTTCCTAGCGCGCAGCGGCGAGGTGCGGTGGCGCCCACAGGCCCGCCGGTGGGTCCGGCACCCAAGCCGTCCGGCCGCCCCGGCACCTCGGGGTCGTCAAGGCTTGTGTCCGGCCGGCGGCTGCGTATAATGGGCGCGGCGTAGGCGGGCGCGCGCCCGGCTGCGCCCGAGCAGCGCCAGGAGGGGGTATGAGAGGGGTAAGGTCGCTGTGGGCGGATCGCCTATGGCGGGCCGGCGCGCGGCTAGCGCTCCGTAGGCTATGGCCCGCACGGCTCCTCGTTCCGCTCGCCACGGGGGTGCTGGCGACAGCCCTCGCGCTGGCGCCGGCCGGCGTCGCGGCGCAGGCCGGGCCCTGGAGTGGGGCGGGCGGGCCGGGAGCGAGCCCCGGCCCGCCCGCCCTGGAAGCCGCGCTGGCCGCGATGGCATCTACGAACGCGGCGGCGGAGGTGGCACGCATGGCGGAGGCCGTTAACGCCCTCCGGCTCCAGAACGGCCAGCTGCCGCTGAAGCTCCAGGCCCAGCTCACCCTTGCGGCCCAGCAGCACGCGGACACCATGGCGCGGAGCCGCACCCTCAGCCACGTCGACCCCCTCGGCACGCGCCCCGCCGACCGCATGAGCGCCGCCGGCTACCAGCCCTGCGGCGGGGGGGAGAACGTGGCCTTTGGTCTACTGCAGACAGTGGACGACATCGCCCGTGGCTGGTACGACAGCCCCGCGCACCGCGAGATCCTGCTGAGCGCCCAAGCGCGCGAGATGGGGATCGGCCGCAGCCAGACGCCGGACGGGCTGGTGTACTGGGCCCTGGAGGTGGGCCTCCGACCGGCGGTCGCGCCCATCGTCATAAACGCCGAGGCAGCGGCTACCACCACCAGCGACGTCACGGTTTATGTCTACCCCGAGGTCAGCGATTCCTGCTGGGGCCCGGCGCGGCCCATCGTCCAGGTGACCCTCAGCAACGACGCGGACTTCGCCACCGCCCAGACCTTTCCCTACAGCCCCACGCTCCCCTGGACGCTGGCGCCCGGCGAGGGGGTGCGCACCGTCTATGCCCGCCTGCAGGACAGCAGCGGCCAGATCGTTGAGGCCCAGGATGACATCCTGGTGAGCAGCGCGGCGCCGCCGCCGAGCACGGCGAGCGACCTGTCGCCGCCGGTGCAGACCCTCACCTTCGTCGGCCCCGCCGGCGTGCCGGTACAGCTCACACTCTACCGCGTGCGCTACCTCGTGCCCCCGGGCGCCGCGCTCACGGCGCCGCCGTGCGCGGCCTGCGCGGGCGGGATCGGTGCGCTGGTGGGGGGTGCGCTTCCTGGCGTAGCGCCCTTGCTGCCTCCGCCTGGCGGCAGCTGTCCGCTCTCAGGCGCGTGCTAGCCCCTGGTACGCCTCCGGCCTGTTGCACGGCCCTGCCGCTTTTTAAGACGCGCTCCTGGCTGGCCGCGCCGGCTAGCGGGGTGGGCGGCGGGGCGCTAGAATGCCCCATCGGTGGGCAACGTTGGTCACGGGCCCCTGCCCGTGGCGGAGGAAGGAGCGAGCGATGGCGACCGAGCAGGTGATGGCGAGCGCGCTGGGTGAGACTTTTGCCCGCTACATCGAGCAGATGCGCGCGGCGTGGGCGCGCGGCCAGGACGCGACCCTCCCGGCCCGCGCGCAGGCGCTGCTGGAGGCGCTGCTGCGCACCGCGCCGGCCGATGAGCCGTGGCTCGCGCAGCTCCTGCGCGAGCGGCCGGCGGCGCGCGCCCTGTACCGCGACCCCGACTACGGCTTCATCCAGATGGGGCACTTCCACCCCGCCGGCCACAGCAACGCGCCGCACGATCACGGCCCCTGCTGGGTGCTGTACGGCGTCTACCAGGGCGCGGTCGAGATCACGACCTACCGGCGCACCGACGACGGCTCGGTGCCCGAGCGGGCGAGCCTGGCGGTTCAGGAGACGGCGCGCCTCACCCCGGGCACGGTGCGCCCCTACCTGCCCGGCGACATCCACGCCGTGCGGACGGTCGACCCGGCGGGGGCGGTGGTGCTGCGCTTCCTGAGCGCCGACCTCGAGCGGGTGGAGCGCTACCGCTACGATCTGGCCACGGGCGCCAGGTACCGGATCTAGCGGCGGGAGGCGGCCATGGCGCCCGTGGCCCTCACCCTGGCGCTCGAGCACTACGACCGCCACCTGCCCTTCTTCGATGGCACCGTGGTGCCCGAGGGCGTCGACCTGACCGTGCTGAACGTCGGCCAGGTCTTCCCCGGGCGCCATGGGGCGAACCGCCACGAGCGGATCCTGGCCGGCGAGTTCGACGCCGGCGAGCTGTCGCTCGCCTCCTACCTGATGGCCCGCGACCGCGGGCTGCCCTTCATCGCCATCCCCGTCTTCCCGCGGCGGCTGTTCAGCCCCTCGCGTATTTATGTCAATGCAGCGGCCGGCATCGCCGCGCCGGCGGATCTGGTTGGCCGGCGGGTGGGGCTGAACACCTACCAGACGACGCTCTCCGTCCTGGTGAAGGGCGACCTCCAGCACGAGTATGGCGTGCCCTGGCGCGAGATCACCTGGGTCGTGGCGAACGCCGAGGCGGTGCCCTTCGAGCCCCCGCCCGGCGTGCGGATCGAGCGGGTGCCGCCCGGCCAGCGCCTCGACGCCCTCCTCCTCGAGGGGGCGATTCAGGCGGTCGCGCTGCCGCACCCGCCCCGCTCCCTCCAGGACGGCGATCCCCGCGTGCGGCGGCTGTTCGCCGACCCGCGCGCGGAGGAGCAGGCCTACTTCCGGCGGCACGGCTACTGGCCGATCATGCACGTGATCGCCTTCAAGGAGGCGGTCGTGCGCCAGCACCCCTGGGTGGCGGCGGCGTTCCTGCGGGCCTTCGAGCAGGCCAAGGAGGTCGCCCTGCGCTACTACGACGATCCCAACTGGTCGCGCCTGGCCTGGGGCCGCCTGTACCTCGAGGAGGAGCAGCGCCAGCTCGCCCCCGACCCGTGGCCCAACGGCCTGGCACGCAACCGCGCGAACCTCGAGCGCTTCATCGCCTACGCGTACGAGCAGGGGCTCCTGCGCCGGCCGCTGGCGCCCGAGGAGCTCTTCGTCGAGTCCACGCTGGCGACCTGAGCGGCCAGCCGGGGAGCAGCTAGTTTATCCTACCCCGGCTCCACTACGCCATCGGGCCCGGCTGCACCGGGACCGACAGCAGCGAGATAAATACGTCCTCGAGGGAAGGAGCAATAGGCCGCGCGCTCGCCCCGCTGATGCCCGCTTCTGCAAGCGCTTGGACGATTTGGTCAGGGGTCACGCCGGGCTGGATGATCACGTGCAGCACGATGCCGTAGAGCACCACCTCTTGCACCCCTGGCAGCCTTTGCAGCTGAGCCAGGGCATCGAGTGGCCGGTCACAGGTGACCTCGAGGAGCGTGCCTCGCAGGCCGTACGTCCGGAGGGCGGCTGGGGTATCGAGCGCCACCAGGCGGCCGGCATAAATCAGTGCCACCCGATCTGCGTGCTCGGCCTCATCGATGTAGTGCGTGGTCAAGAAGACCGTGACGCCCTGCCGGGCCAGCCCGTAGATCATGCTCCAGAAGCGCCGCCGCGACACTGGGTCGACGCCGGCCGTGGGCTCGTCGAGGAACAGCAGTGGGGGCTCGTGGACGATCGCGCAGCCCAGCGCCAGCCGTTGCTTCCAGCCGCCGGACAGGGTGCCGGCGAGCTGGTCCTCGCGGCCCGTAAGCCCGGCTAGGGCGATCAGCGTCGCGAGGCGGCGTGCCTGCACGGGGTGCGGCACGTTGTAGAGGCCGGCGTAGAAGGCGAGGTTCTCGCGTACGGTAAGGTCGTCGTACAGCGCGAAGCGCTGCGACATATAGCCGATGTGGGCCTTGATCGCCTCGCTCTCCGTGGCGATGTCGAAGCCCAGAACGCGCCCCTGCCCTGCGCTCGGGGTGAGGAGCCCGCACAGCATGCGGATGGTGGTGGTTTTACCCGAGCCGTTGGGGCCTAGGAGCGCGAAGACTTCGCCGCGCCGGACTTGGAAGCTGACATCATCCACGGCCTGGATGTCACCGAAGCGGCGGCTGAGGTGCTCGACCTCGATGGCCAAAGAGCCGCGATCGTGAGCCATGCTCCCTCCGGCCTCAGGCGAGCTGCTTGCGGAAGCGGAGCGCGCTCAAGGTGAACAGCAGCCCGCCGAGCAGCGCCATAGGTACCACATCCCACCACAAGATGTCGAGCCCCACTCCCTTGAGGATGATCCCGCGCAGGATCTTCAGGAAGTAAGTGAGCGGGATCAGGTAGCCCAGATCGTGAAGTGGCAACGGCATCGTCTCGCGCGGGAACATGAACCCTGAGAGCAAGACCGCGGGAAGCAGCACGAACGAGGCCATCTGCACCGCCTGCCCTTGGGTCTGCGATACCGTCGAGATCAGCAGGCCCAGCCCCAGGCTGTTCAGGAGAAACACTACCGAGAGCACCAGCAGCAGCGGCACGCTGCCCGCTATCTCGACCTTGAACCAGAGTGCCCCGATGGTCAGGGCTACTGTTACGTTGATGAAGGCGAGCAGCGCGTAGGGGAGCAGCTTGCCCAGCATCAGCTCCCACGACCGCAGAGGGGTAACGATGAGCTGCTCGAGCGTGCCTCGCTCGCGCTCCCGCACGATCGCGAAGGCGGTGAGGATGAGCGTGCTGTTCTGCAGGATCAGGCCGATCAGGCCTGGGATCATGAAGTTCACGCTGAGCATCTGCGGGTTGTAGAGCACCAGGGGGCGCACTTCGATCATCCCGTTCCCGACGTTCACGCCCAGTCGCTGCAGGCGGGTGGCGAGTGCCTCCGCCGTCTGCATCTGTCCCACGGCGACTACCGCGTAGAGCGCTGCCTGAGCGACGTTCGGGTCGGAGCCGTCGATGAGCACCTGCACCTCGGCGCTGCGGCCTGCGGTCTGGGCGCGGGAGAAGTCGGGAGGGATGATGAGCCCTACTCGCGCGTCGCCGGTGTCCACGGCCCGGTGCACCTCGTTCCTATCGCGGGCCGTGGCGACCACGTCGAAGATGCCGGAGTTGTGCAGCGCCTGGATCAACGCCCGGCTGGCGCGGTCGCCAGCTTGATCGAGTACGATGGTCGGCAAGTGCTCGACAGTCGTGTTGACGACATAGCCAAACAGCAGCAGCTGTACGACCGGCATAACCAGCACCATGGCGAGGGTGCGCGGGTCGCGCCGGATCTGGATGAACTCCTTGACCAGCAGGGCCAGGATCCGGCTTCGCATCAGGGCTCCACGAACCGCGCGACAACGCTCATGCCGGCTTTGAGCCGCCGATCGAGCTCTTGCAGCTGGATCTTCACCGCGTAGACGAGGTTGAGGCGGTCACGGGGAGTCTGGGTGTTGCGCGGGGTAAACTCGGCGCGCTCGGCCACCGCGCTCACCACCCCGCGCGCGGTCACTCCTGGCAGTGCCTCAGCCTCTACCAGCACGGGCTGCCCAACGTACACGCGCCCCAGGTCGCGCTGCAGCACGTAGACTGTGAGGTCGAGGCGCGTCCGGTCGACGAGCACCAGCAGCGGTGCGCCCATCACGGCCACCTCGCCCGGCTCCGCGCTCCGGCGCTGGACGACGCCGGAGACGGGGGCGGTGAGCGTGTAGCGGCTCAGCTGCGCGCCGAGCAGCTGCTGCTCCGCGGGCCCTGCCTGGCGGTACTGGAGTTGGAGCACGGTGTCATCTAGCCGCACTAGCACGTCGCCGGCGCGGACCGCCTGCCCCTCCACGACGGTGACCTCTCGGATGCGGGCCGTTACCTCGGAGGCGATGGTCACCTCGGTGGCCTCGAGGGTGCCGCGCGCGACCAGCTCACCGGCGCCTCCTAGCGCTACCCAGCGGCGGGCGAGCAGCAGCCCGACGAGCAGCGCTAGCACGAGCCCTCCCCCCACGCGCACCAGCAGACGCGGCTGGTGCACCGGGCGCTGAGTAGGTGTAGGGGGCAGCCCTGAAGGCACGGGCGGGGCGGCGGCTGCATCGTACACTGGTGCGGGGGCAACGGTAGTGGCCCCGCCAGCCGGTGAGTCACCGCGATTCACAGGCACCTCTTCCTCGTCTCCTTGCCTCCTTAGAGTGTCCCGCGCTAGAGTTGATGCCCGAGTTGCCCAACGTAAACCGTGGGTAATCCACCTACACCGGTCCAGAGCCGCACGCCGCTGCTCTAAGCCGCCCGCTGGGGCTCCGCTCGCTGCCACGTCGAGAACCCAGGGGGTGCTCGGCGCGGCGCCGTCCTGCCGGTGGCGCTGAGTGCGGCGTAAGCTCCTCGCTCGCAGCTCGGCGCCCAGGGGCGCTAGCGCCCGACGCGCGGTTGCGCGGGCCCAGGCCCTTTGTTACCCTGTCGCCGGGAGCCCCCTTGCCGGCCCGCTGTGTTCCAGGGGCCTGCTGCGGCCCGCGGCCGCGGCGCCGGTGGAGCGGCGAGCGTGGGAGGGCCGGCATGGCCCACCGGCGCGGTGGGCGGCTCCAGCTTCGCGCGAGGGATAGAACGGTGGTCGCCTACGACGTGGAGTTCAACTCGGCCGCGCACTACCCGGCCCCCGGCGTGATCGACCTGGCGGTGATGGCCGAGGCCCAGGGCTTCGAGGCCTACTGGAAGGGCGAGTCGAACAGCACCGACCCGCTCGTGCTGCTCTCGGGGATCGCCACGCGCACGCGCACGCTGAAGCTGGGCACGGCTATCTACCACTTCTTCGGCCGGAGCCCGGTGCAGCTGGGGATCCAGGCCGCTACGCTCCAGGACCTCTCGGGCGGCCGGCTGCTCTTGGGGCTCGGGGCAGCGAACAAGAACATCGCCGGCTGGCACGGCGCCACGTTCGACCGCCCGCTGCGCCGCGCCCGGGAGTACATCGAGATCGTACGGCGCGTCGCGCGCGGCGAGCGGGTCGAGTACCGCGGCGAGATCTACCACACCGGCAGTGGCTTCAAGCTCGCCTGGACGCCGCGCTACCCCGAGTTCCCCATCTACCTCGCCGGCCTGGGCCCCCAGATGACGCGCCTCGCCGGGCGGATCGCCGACGGCGTGGTGATTAACATGGCCACGCCAGCGAAGATCCGGGAGATCGCCCAGCGGGTGCGTGCGGCGGCGGCCGAGGCGGGGCGCGATCCGCGCCAGATCAGCATCATCGTGAAGGCGCGCGTGTCGCTCCATCCCGACCGCGCCATCGCCCGCTCGCGCCTGCGCCAGGTGCTCACCTTCTACAACCTCGCCGACTACTACGGCGAGATGCTCATCGAGCTGGGCTTTGAGCCCTACGTGACCGCAGTGCGCGAGGGCTACCGCCGCGGCGGCTTCAAGGCCGCCATGGCGGAGGTGCGCGACGAGTACATGGACCAGGTGCCCATGATCGCTGCCACCTCCATCGAGGAGGTCCGCGAGCGCCTAGCGCCCTACATCGAGGCCGGCGCTGACCGCTTGGTCATCCCCTACGTCCCCTGCACGGAGGACGTCGTGGGGGATGCAATGGCTTTCCTGCGCGCCTGGGGCGGCGAGCGCGTAGGCCGGACGATCTCCATCCCGCAGGGGGCGGGGTGAGAAGCAATGGCCGAGGCGACGGAGCGCACGACGAACAAGCTAGTCTCCCTCGCCGAGGCGGCCGCCAGCGTGCCCGATGGCGCGGTGCTGGCGCTCGGCGGCTTCGTCGTGGCTCGCTGCGCCGCCGCCTTTGCCCGCGAGCTGGTCCGCCAGCGGCGGCGCGGCCTCACCGTGACGCAGGCGATCGTGGGCTTCGATACCGATATCCTGGCGGCGGGGGGCGCGATCGCGCGGCTGGTGTACGGCGGCGGCTCGCTCGACCACTTCGGCCTCGTCATCGCCATCAACCGCGCGATCGAGCAGGGGCGCATCATCCCCGAGGCGTACAGCACGCTGACCGTCTCGCTGCGCTACCTCGCGGGGGCGCTGGGCGTGCCCTTCATGCCCACCTACTCGCTCCTGGGCACCGACGTGCTGGCCCGCCTCGAGCAGGTGGCGCCCGAGAACGTGCGCCGCAGCACCTGCCCCTTCACCGGCGAGCCGCTGCTCTTGCTGCGCGCCCTGCAGCCAGATGTGGCTGTGGTGCACGTGCAGCAGGCCGACGTCGAGGGGAACGCGCGCATCTACGGCCCGTTCTGGGACAACGACGAGGCCACGAAGGCGGCGCGGCGGGTGATCGTGCTGGCCGAGGAGATCGTCTCCACCGACTACCTGCGCCAGCAGCCCGAACTCACCCTGATCCCCGGCTTCCGGGTCGACATGGTGGTCCACGTCCCGTATGGCGCGCACCCCACCTCGCTCTATCGCTACTACGACTACGACGCCGATCACCTGCGCGAGTACGTTGCCGCCGCCAAGGATCCGGCGGCGCTCGAGCGCTACCTCGACCGCTACGTGTACAGCGTGGACGACCACTTCGGCTATCTGGAACGGGTTGGCGGGGTGGCCCGCCTCAGCCGCCTGCGCGCCGATCCGCTCCGGGGCTACTGAGCGGAGCGCCGCGCGGGGCCGATGCGGTGGCCGCGGCCCGCGCGGGGAGGGAGGAGACTCGCCATGGCGAGCACCCTGACCTACACGACGGCCGAGCTGATGGTGGTTGCCGGTGCGCGGGCGCTGGCCGACGGCCAGGTCGTGGTCGTCGGCCTGGGCATCCCCCTGGTCGCCGCCGGCCTGGCCCAGCGCACCCACGCGCCGCGCCTGCGCATGCTGAACGAGATCGGGGTGGTGGACTTCTGGCCGATCGAGCTGGGAGTGGGCAACTCCGATCCGCGCATGTGGTACCATGGGGCGAGCTTCCGCGGCCACATCGATGTGATGGGCATGACGCTGCAGCGCGGGCTCGTCGACGTGGGCTTCCTCGGCGCCCTGGAGGTCGACGTCTACGGCAACATCAACTCCACCGAGGTGCCCCTGCCGGGCGGCGGCTTCCGCCGCTTCGGCGGCAGCGGCGGCGCCTGCGACATCGCCTCTCTCGCCCGCGAGACGATCATCATCGTGCGCCACGAGCGCCACAAGCTCGTGGAGCGCGTGCACCACATCACCAGCCCGGGCTACCTCGACGGCCCCGGCGCCCGCGAGCGGGCGGGCCTGCGCGGGCGCGGCCCCTCGCGCGTGATCACCGATAAGGCGGTGTTCGACTTCGACCCCGTGACCTGCCGCATCCGCCTCCAGTCGATCCACCCCGGGGTGACGCCCGAGGAGCTGCGCGCGAGCACGGGCTTCCCGCTGGAGATCCCGCCCGATGTACCTACCACGCCCCCGCCGACGGCGGAGGAGCTGGAGGTGATCCACCGCATCGATCCCGGTGGCCGCTTCACCCGACAGTAGGAGTGACGTGAATGTGTGACCTGCCTCCGGATCTCGACCCCACCCAAGTGATGGTGGGGCGCACGCTCACCCTGGCTCGCGTCCGCGAGCTGAACGCGAAAGACTACTTCTATCAGATGCTCAAGGACAACCCGGAGATCCTCAAGATCCATCCGGGGATCGAGGACGACCTCCTAGTCGGGGCCATCGACTGCCACATCCATGCCTTCCCCGACTTCGTGCACCGCGCTCAGGACATGATCGAGGTGGCGGTCGATGCCGCCCGCGCCCGCATGCGCGCCGTGGTGTTCAAGGATCACTACAACGTCAGCGCCAACGCCGCCTACGTGGTACAGCGGCACATCGACTATCTCGTCGAGCGCGGCGAGCTCGAGCACCGCGTCGAAGTCTACGGCGGCGTGGGCACCTGCCACGGGATGAACCCCGAGTACATCCGCGTGGCGCTCCAGTACCCCAACGTGCGCATGATCTGGTTCCCCACCTTCACCTCTTATGGCTTCTGGCGCAGCGCCGGCCACCCCGAGCGCGGCGGGGTGCGCCTGGTGGGCGACGACGGCCAGGTGTTGCCCGAGGTGGAGGCGATCATGCGCCTGGCCGCGGAGAAGCAGGTGGGCATCGGCTTCGGTCACACCGACTTCCAGGAGCTGCTGCCGCTCGCCCGCAAGGCGCGCGAGCTGGGGGTGCGCGCCGTGCTCGACCACCCGCTGCTCGAGCTGAACAAGCTCCTGCTCGAGGAGATGCAGCAGCTGGCCGAGCTGGGCGTGTACGTCGGCACCTACTGCCAGCCGATGATCCCCAGCCTGTACCAGCCGGTCCAGGACCCCTTCGAGACCATCCGCGCCATCAAGGCCATCGGGCCCGAGCGGTGCATCATCGGCAGCGACTTCGGCCAGGTGCTGCATGTGAACACGGTGGACGGGATGCGGATCTTCATCCGGGCGCTGCTCGGCTTCGGGATCACGCCCGACCAGATCCGCCTGATGCTGCGCGACAACCCCGCCCGCCTGATGTACCTGGACGAGCGCCCGGCCGCCACCAGCACGCCCTACACCGGCGGCTACGGCGCCAGCACGCGGCGCTAGCGCCCCTCCAGCCCTGGCCCGCGGGCTTAGATCACGCCCTCGGCGCGGAGGCGGGCGAGGGCGGCCGCGTCGTAGCCCAGCTCGCCGAGCACGGCGGCGGTGTCCTCGCCCAGGGCTGGGATGCGCTCGTAGCGGGCTGGGCTGTCGGACAGGCGCAGTGCGCTGCCCACCACGGGGATGCGGCCGACCGGGGAGTCGACCTCCTGGATCAGGTGCCGGGCGGCCACCTGGGGGTGGGCCAGCACCTGGGCGATGCCGCGCACCTCACCGTGGGGGAGGTCGGCCGCGCGCAGCCGCGCCAGCCAGTAGTCGTGGTCCTGCGAGGCGATGATCTCCTCGATGAGGCGCTCGAGCACCGCCCGGTTTGCCCGGCGCGCCTCGTTGGTGGCGAAGCGCGGGTCGGTGAGCAGGTCGGGCCGCTCGAGCACCTGGCGGCAGAAGAGCTCCCAGTCGCGGGCGCTGGCGATCGCCAGGTTCACGTACTGGCCGTCGCGCGCGCGGTAGGGGCCGTAGGGCGTCACGTAGTGGTGGCGCATCCCCACCCGCTCCGGCTCCTCACCGCGGTGCCAGTAGTGGTGCGGGAAGTAGCCCAGCCAGGAGAGGACGGCGTCGAACATGGAGATGTCGATGAACTGGCCGCGGCCGGTGCGGGTGCGCTGGTAGAGCGCCAGGACGATCCCCAGCGCGGCGTACATGCCGGCGGCGATGTCGGCGATCGGCACACCCACTTTGGCCGGCGCCTCGGGGTAGCCGGTGGTCGCCAGGATGCCCGCCTCGCCCTGGATCAGCAGGTCGAAGGCCTTGACGTCGCGGTAGGGGCCGTCCTGCCCGTAGCCCGAGAGCGCGCAGTAGATCAGCCGCGGGTTCAGCGCCTGGAGGTCGGCGTAGCCGAGCCCCAGCGCTTCGACCACGCCCGGCGCGAAGTTCTCCACGAACACGTCGGCGCGCGCCGCCAGGCGGCGCAGGATCTCCCGCCCCTCGGGCGCCTTCACGTTGAGCGTCACGCTGCGCTTGTTGCGGTTGAGCCAGACGTAGCCCGAGGAGAGGCCCCGCACCGCGGTGTCCCACTCGCGGATGACGTCGCCGCTGCCGGGGCGCTCGATCTTGATCACCTCGGCGCCCATATCGGCGAGCAGGTGTGTGCAGAACGGGCCGGCGGCGGCGATCTCGAAGGCGACGACGCGCACGCCGGCGAGCGCCCGGTCGGGAGCCATCAGGTTTCCTGCGGCACGGGGAAGAGATTCAGCCGCGGGGCGTGGGCGCGCTTCCAGACCATGATGCTGCGCTCGTACTCGATCACCACCTTGCCGTCCTGGTTGTAGCCGCGGGTGCGCACCTTGACGATGCCCATCTCCGGCCGCGACTTGGACTCGCGCACCTCGACCACCTCGCTCTCCGAGTAGAGCGTGTCGCCAGCGAACACCGGGTGCGGCAGCCGGATCCAGTCCCAGCCCAGAGCGAAGCCGTTCTCGCTCACGTCGGCCACACCCATGCCGGCGACGATGGCCAGCGTGAGCGCGCTGTTGATCAGGGGACGGCCGAACTCCGTGCGCTTGGCGTACTCAGTGTTGAAGTGGATCTGGTTGGTGTTGTTGGTCAGCAGGGTGAACCAGATGTTATCGGTCTCGGTGACCGTGCGGCCCAGCCGGCAGCGGTAGATGTCCCCGACCTGGAAGTCCTCGAAGTAGCGCCCTTCCCATCCTGGCTTCACAGGCATCGTTCGCCTCTCCCCTCGCTCGCCTCTTGCACGTCGGTTTCCTCGCGGTCAGCCCCGCCGGGCCAGGGCGCGTCCCGGCGAGGTGCGATCTCGATAGTATAGCAGCCGGCGAGAGGCCCACCCGTGTCCCGCCCCTCCCGCGACGCATCGGGGGGACGGGGGGCGTGGTAAACTGGGGCCACGCGCTGGGGACGGATGGCTCGCCAGCGCGATGGGGTCGCCGTGCCGGACGCAGCAGGGAGGTGAGCGATGCAACGGCGATGCACGGCGCTCGCGCTCATGGTAGGGGGGCTCGTCGCGGCCATGGCGGGCGCTGCGCCGGGGCGCGGCGCGGCCGCCCCGGCTGTCGTACACGACCCACTGGCGGTGGCTGCGCAGCGCATCACCCTCCGGGTGGGCATCCTCCCGGTCACCGCCGTCCTAGGTATCTACCTCGCCCGCGATTGGGGCTGGCTCGAAGAGGAGGGCCTCATCCCCGACATCCAGATCCTGGCTGGCGGCGCTGAGATCGTGCCAGCCATGATCGGCGGCTCGCTCGACGTCGGCATCGTCAACACCTTCACCCACGTGCTCGCGCGCGACCAGGGCTTCGACGTCAAGGCGGTCGCCGTGGGCATTGCCGAGCGGCGTGGCGAACCCATCCACGCCATCCTCGTCCGCCCCGACGCGCCCATCCAGAGCGCGCGCGACCTCGAGGGCCGCACGCTCGCCGTCAACACGCTCAACAACATCGACCACCTCATGCAGCAGGTCTGGCTGCAGAACAACGGCGCCGACCCGCGCCGCGTGAGCTTCGTCGAGATCCCCTTCCCCCAGCACCCGGTGGCGCTGATGCAGGGGCGCGTCGATGCCATCGGGCCGGCGGAGCCGTTCGTCACCGTCGCGCAGAGCCAGGGGGCGCGCGTGCTAGCCTACCACTACACCGATACGAACGAGGTCACGCTCCTCTCCTACTATGGGGCCCTGGGCGACTGGATCGCCCGCAACACGGACACCGTCCGTCGCTTCGCCCGCGCGCTCCACCGGGTCAGCATGTATCTGGAGAGCAACCCGGAGGAGAAGCGCGCGGCCGCGGTGCGCTACCTCAACCTCACTCCCGACGTGGCGGCGCGGGTGCGGTTCGAGGAGCTGCAGACGCGGGTCGACCCGGAGCTGGTGCAGTGGTGGATCGACGCGGGGCGGCGGTTCGGGCTGGTGAATAACCCGCTTAACCCCGCGGACTTCCTGTACGAGACGGTGCGCTAAAACGGCCGCCCGCTCGACCTTGGGCGGCCCTTGCCGGTCGCGGGCGAGGGGAGCGTCGCGTCTGATCCGCCCTCGCGCCCGATCAGGCCTCCTCCCCCAACGGCTCTGGGCTGGTATGCCGGACTTAGAGAGCAAGTGGACGGCCGGTGGCGGGCCGGGTAGCATATATCAGCCCTGAGGGAGAGAAGGCATGGACTTCACGTTCACCGAGGAGCAGCAGGCGATCCGCCAGGCCGTGCGCGAGATCTGCCGCAAGTACGGTGACCGCTACTGGCGGGAGCTGGATCGCACGGGGGGCTACCCCGAAGAGTTCGTCCGCGAGCTGACCGCGGCCGGCTGGCTGGCGGCGCTCATCCCCGAGGAGTACGGCGGCGCCGGGCTGGGGATCACCGAGGCCAGCATCATCCTCGAGGAGATCAACCGCTCGGGCGGGAACGCCGCCGCCTGCCACGCCCAGATGTACACCATGGGCACGCTCCTCCGCCACGGCAGCGAGGAGCAGAAGCGCCGCTACCTGCCCCGCATCGCCAGCGGCGAGCTGCGCCTCCAGGCGTTCGCGGTCACGGAGCCCAATGCGGGCTCCGAGACCACGCGCATCCAGACCACGGCGGTGCGCAAGGGGGACCGCTACATCATCAACGGCCAGAAGGTGTTCATCTCGCGCGTCCAGCACTCGGACTTGATGCTCCTACTGGCGCGCACGACGCCCTACGACCAGCTCACCGACAAGACCCGCGGCTTGAGCGTGTTCATCGTCGACCTGCGCGAGGCCAAGGGCGCCATCGAGGTGCGCCCGCTGGAGCTGATGGTCAACCACCATTCGACCGAGCTGTTCATCGACAATCTGGAGGTGCCCGTCGAGAATCTCATCGGTGAGGAGGGCATGGGCTTCCGCTACATCATCGATGGGTGGAATGCGGAGCGCATCTTGGTGGCGGCGGAAGCCATCGGCGACGGCCGCTGGTTCATCGACCGCGCCGTGAGCTACGCGAACCAGCGCGAGGTATTCGGGCGCCCCATCGGCGCCAACCAGGGGATCCAGTTCCCCATCGCCCAGGCCTATGCCCACATCGAGGCGGCCGATCTCGTGCGCTACCAGGCCGCGACGAAGTTCGACCGGGGCGAGCGCTGCGGCGCCGAGGCCAACATGGCCAAGCTCCTGGCCTCCGAGGCGGCCTGGGAGGCGGCGAACGTCTGCCTCAACACCCACGGCGGCTACGGCTTCGCCGTCGAGTACGACGTAGAGCGGAAGTTCCGCGAGACGCGCCTGCTCACTATCGCCCCCGTGAGCAACAACCTGGTGCTGGCCTACCTCGGGCAGCACGTGCTGGGGCTGCCGCGCTCGTACTAGCCCGCCAGACTGCGGCGCGAGTTGATCACGAGGAGGAGACCATGGAGTTCATGCGCTCGGCCATGTTCGTGCCGGGCCATCGCCAGCGCTTCATCGACAAGGCGCTGGGCGGCCTGCCTGCCGACGTCTTCCTGCTCGATCTCGAGGATGGCGTACCCCCCGCCGAGAAGCCGACCGGCCGCGCGTTGCTGGCCGAGGCGCTCGGCCGGCCTCGCGGCGCCAGCCCGACCCTGCGCTACGTGCGCGTCAATGCCATCGGCAGCGCCTGGCTGGAGGCCGATCTCGAGGCCGTGGTGCGGCCGGGGCTGGACGGGCTCTGCTTGCCCAAGGTGGACTACCCCGAGCAGGTGCAGCAGGTCGATGCCTTGGTGGCGGCCCGCGAGCGCGCGGCCGGGCTGCCGGCGGGCAGCATCCGCTACATCGTGGCCATCGAGAGCCCGCGCGGGCTGCTGAACGCCGCGGCGATCGGCGCGGCCAGCCCGCGCGTGGCGGCGCTGATGTTCGGCGCCGAAGACTTCGGCCGCGAGCTGGGGCTGCCCACCCGGCGCGAGGGCGAGGCCAGCCGGCTGCTCTACGCGCGCTCGGCGCTGGTCGTGGCGGCGGCGGCGGCGAACGTGCAGGTGATCGATGGCGTCTGGCCCGACATCCAGGACACCGCCGGCCTCGCCGCCGACTGCCAGCTCGCGCGCCAGCTCGGCTTCACCGGCAAGTCGCTGATCCACCCGGGCCAGCTCGACATCATCAACGCCGCCTTCAGCCCCACCCCCGAGGAGGTCGACTACGCCCAGCGCGTCGTTCAGGCCTTCGAGGCGGCGATGGCGCGCGGCGAGGGCTCCATCGCCTTTGGCGGCCAGCTCATCGACCTCCCCATCGTCGAGCGCGCCCGTCGGACGCTGGCGCTCGCGGCGCGCCTGGCGGAGCGAGCGTGAGCGGCCTTCGCCGCGCGGGCAGGACTGCCTGTCCGCGCCCGCTCACCGCCCGTAGAGCTGGCGCACGAAGCCGCTCGCCTCGGCCTCCTGGAGGAAGCTGTTGTCGTAGAACTGCTCCGGACGGGCGTTGGCCGCCCGCGGGTCGCGCGGCGCGAGCTCCTGGAGCACCGTGTTGAGGGCGGCGTCCAGCAGGTAAGGCACCTCCGGGATCGAGCGCAGCGCGAAGTGCTCCCAGGTGGCCGCGGCGACCTCGGGGTCGTCCGTGTGCATGTAGCGGCGGACGGTCTCGATGCCGAAGGCCCGATCCGTCTTCATGCGGTGGATGCCGGCGAGGTAGGCGCGGATGAAGCGGCGCGGTATCTCGGGGTTCTGAGCGATCAGGGCGCGGGTGGTCGACATCGGGCCGGCCTCGTAGGGTACCCCGAGCTCGGCGAGGTCGACCAGGATGCGGAAGCCCAGCTTCTGAGCGGTGAGCAGCGCCGGGTCGATCTCCGTCGCGGCGTCAAGGGCACCGGACTGCATGGCGGCTAGCCGCTGGCCGGTCCCGCCGGCCTGGATCAGGGTGACGTCGCGGTCGGGGTCCAGGCCCAGGTGCATGAGTGCCACCCGCGCGGCGAAGTCCGACGAGGAACCGAACCGGCTTACCCCCACGCGCTTGCCCCGCAGGTCGGCGCCGCTCTGGATCTCGGGCACCGTCATCAAGGCGAAGTCGAACTTGTTGCTGCTCCCCGCGATCATCACGATATCGGAGCCGCCGAGCACGGCCGCGATCACCCCGGAGCTGCCGGCGGACACGATCTGGATGTCGCCGGCCACCAGCGCCTGGATGGCCAGCGTGCCGCCTTCGACGAGGGGGAAATCTACCACCTCCAGGCCGTACTGCTCGAACAGGCCCGCCTCCTTGGCGACCCAGAGCCCGAGGTTGGCGCCCGAGATCGCGCTGTAGCCGATGCGGACAGGGATGCGCGCGGGCGCCGCGGTGGCCGCCGCGGCGGGCGAGGCCTCGGACGGAGCAGGGGGTGCGGCGGGAGGGGGTGTGCTGCCCGGCGCACAGGCGAGGACGAGGGTGAGCAGCCAACCGACGAGGAAGAGCGGAGGCCGAGAGCGGACGTCCATTGCCACCTCCCCTTGGGAAGCGCCGGTATGATGGTGTCAGTATAGGGAGCCGGCGGGGAGGGGGACCAGAGGAAAGAAAATCGCCCAAGGCCTCGAAGGCCTTGGGCGACGTGGTAGCGGGGGCCGGATTCGAACCGGCGACCTCCGGGTTATGAGCCCGACGAGCTACCGCTGCTCTACCCCGCGGCGAGGGGGCGGCACCGACCTATTGTCCCAG
>Ga0209810_1001045_pt1 | contig 47089 bp, 46 predicted proteins | sample Coa_R1_7_FD_187159 | JGI IMG/M metagenome (GOLD analysis project Ga0209810, IMG submission 187159) | Surface soil microbial communities from Centralia Pennsylvania, which are recovering from an underground coalmine fire - Coalmine... | ecosystem: Environmental > Terrestrial > Soil > Unclassified... | reverse complement strand
CTGCTGGAGCAGGGCGTCGAGGATGGCGTCGGAGAGCTGGTCGCACAGCTTGTCGGGGTGGCCTTCGGTCACCGACTCGGAGGTGAATAGCGCCTGCGGCGCCTTCAGAAAGCTGAGGCTCATGGCTACTCCTTACCTCGTCTAGCGCTGTTGACCTCGTTAGTTGAGCTATTGAGCTAGAGCTAGTGTTCGTCCGCCATACGGACGAACGGGCCACCGGGCCATGGCGGTCATCGCGCCCCCCAGATCTCTTTGGCCAGCCGCCCGAGCAGGGCGAGCTTCTGCCGCTGCGCCTCCTCGGTGATGAGATTGCCCGGGAGGTTGGAGGCGAAGCCGCACTGCGGGCTGAGCGCGAGCCGCTCCAGCGGCACATAGCGCGCTGCCTCCTCAATCCGCTGGCGCAGCACCGTCTCGCTCTCGAGCTCGGACGTCTTGGTGGTGATCAGCCCCAGAACGACCACCTTGTCGGCGGGCACGAACCGGAGCGGTGCGAACGTGCCGGCGCGGGGCGAGTCGTACTCCAGCAGCAGCCGCTGACAGCGGATCTCGGAGAACAGCTGCTCGGCGATAGGGTCGTAGCCTCCCTCGACGGCCCACATGCTCCGGGAGTTGCCCCGACATAGGTGGAGCCCAAAGGTGACCTCCGGGAAACCGGCGATGAGCGCGTTGTCCAGCGCGATCATCTCGCCCAGCCAGGTGCTGACGTCGATCCCTAGGCGGCGGAAGTTCTCGCGTCCGGCTTCGCTCACCAGGTGCGTGTAGCGCGGCGCATCGAGCTGGATGTAGCGCGCCCCGTTCGCCACCAGCTGGGCGACCACCTCCCGCATGAGCGTCAGCGCATCGCGCAGGTACTCCTCGCGGTCGGGGTAGGCCTGCTCGGAGATGCCCGGCACCCAGAGCACGCTGGCATAGGTCATGCTGGGCAGCGTGACTTTCCAAGGGCGCTGCGTGTGCTGGCGCAGGAAACGCAGCTCCTGCAACGGGAGATTGGTCTTGGGCTGCAACCGCCCCGTCACCGCTGGCAGCCGCGCCACGGTCTGCGTCTGGCCGGAGGTGAACGGCACCACCGCTTGCGCGTTGCGCGTGTAGCCCGCGAGGCTGCAGGTCAGCGGATCGCTCCAGGACAGGCGGCGCATCTCGCCATCGGTGATGACGTCGAGGTCACAGGCTTCCTGGAGCGCGATGGCCTCGAGCACCGCGCGGTCCTGCACGGCGGTAAGCTCCTCGGCAGTTAGCATCCCCGCCTCGTACTGCCGTACCGCCTGCTTGAGATAGTCGGGCCGGAGCAGGCTGCCCACCGGCTCACTGCGATAGGCGTTGTGCGCTGCCACGCTCATCGCTCGCTCTCCTCGACGCGGCTCTGCGGTCCAGAATGCTCAGGCGCGCTCCCGGTCGATCCCTTCCAGCGTCTCCCCAAAGGCGGCCTGGAACCGCGCCGCGAACTCGGCCAGCGTGTAGGTGTGCTCCTGGGTCCCGTAGGTTTCCACGGCGTAGGTAGCAGCGAGGCTGGCGATGCGGCCGTAACGCGCCGGCGACTCCCCCCGCACGAGGCCGCGTAGCACGCCCGCCCGATACGCGTCGCCGGCGCCGGTGGGGTCTACTACCTCCCGCGCGGGCACCGCCGGAATCTCATAGCAGCCGCTCGCATCGAGGATCCGCGACCCGCGCTCGCCGAAAGTAACGATCACGCTCTCCGCCAGGTCGAGCAGCCCCTCCAGGGGATAGCCGGTCTTCTGCGTGATGAGCGCCATCTCGTAGTCGTTGCCGATCACGCAGCGCGCCCCGCGGATGCCTGCGGCGAGCTGCTCGCCGGTGAGGCTCACGATCTGCTGGCCGGGATCGTAGATGTAGGGGATACGCAGCTCCTGGCACTCCTGGACATAGCGCACCATCGCCGCAGGATCGTTGGGCGCGATGATCGCCATCTCGATCCGGTCGCGAATGTCGTGGAGCGAGAGCGAGTGCGCCAACCGCATGGCGCCCGCATAGAAGCCGGCGATCTGGTTGTCCGCCCGGTCGGTGATGATGAAGGCCGATGCGGTAAACTCGCCGGGCACCACCCGCACCATGGTGGTATCGACGCCATGGGCCTCCAGCCAGCGCCGGTACTCCTCGAAGTCCTCCCCGACCGTCGCTACCACCCGTGGGCGCTCCCCGAGGAGCGCGAGGTTGTAAGCGATGTTGGCCGCACAGCCGCCACGCAGCTTCTTCAGCGTGTCGACCAGAAAGCTCACGTTGAGGATATGTACCTTGTCGGGCAGAATGTGATCCTTGAAATACCCAGGGAAATCCATGATGTGATCGAAGGCAACCGAACCGGTTACCACAATGCTCAATGTCTCTCCTCCCCGCCCATGGTGATGGAGCGCGCCCGCGATGCCGTTGCCGCCTCCTTATCCCATCGCTCGCGATGCTCCAGCCATGCCCGCTCCCTCAACGCCCACTGGCTGGCCTTCCCGCTCCCCTAGTGCAACACGCGGCTGGAGGCCGGCCCGCGCCACGATCTCCGGCACCGCCTCCTCCCACTCCGGAGCCATGATGTGCACGCCCGCCACCCCCTCGATGGCCCGCACCTGCTCGATGATCTCCACACACAGGCGGATACCCTCCTCGTCTTGCCGCGCCGGTGCCGCCCGCTCGATCCGGCGCGCCACGGCCTCGGGGATCACGAGCCCGGGCACGTGCTCGCGCATGAACCGCAGCGCCCGCGCCGAGCGGATCGGCCCCACCCCGGCCAAGATGAACAGCCGGCGGTGGAGGTCCAAGCGCCGCACGTCGGCCATAAAGCGGGCAAAGGCCGCCACATCATAGATGAGCTGGGTCTGGCAGAATTGTGCCCCAGCGGCCGCTTTCTTGCGCAGGCGCGCGGCACGGTACTCGACCGGCTCGGCGACCGGGTTCTCCACGCAGCCGACGAACAGGCGCGGCGCCCCCTGCAATGGACGACCGTTGAGGAGCGTGCCGAGCTTGAGCGTACGCACCAGCCACAACAGCTGCACCGAGTCGAGGTCGAACACGCCCTTGGCCTCCGGCTGATCGCCGAAGCGCTGGTGGTCGCCGGTCAGGCAGAGGAGGTTAGGGATGCCTAAGGCGCCCGCCCCGAGCACCTCGGCCTGGAGCGCGATGCGGTTGCGGTCGCGGCAGCCGAGCTGCATCACGGGCTCCAGCCCCGCCTCGAGACACAGCCGGCTGGCCGCCAACGGACTCATGCGCACCACCGCCCCCTGGCCATCGGTCAGGTTGGCCGCGTCGACCCATCCCCGCAGCAGGCGCGCCTTCTCGTAGATCCGCCGGGGATCGCTCCCGCGCGGCGGCCCGAGCTCGCAGGTTACCACGAAAGCGCCTTGGCGGAGCCGCCGCTCCAGCTGCCCCCCAGGCGCTGCCAGCCGCCCGTTTGTCCCTGCTGCACTCATGACGCGCTCTCGCACCCCCCTGCGGGATCTGTACGCCGCGAGGGCCCGACGGCCGCCCCCACCAGCGGCGGCTCCGGCAGCTCACGACCGCCGTAGGTGTGAGCGTCACGGCCCGTGATGTGGTTGACCCACGACGAGCGCCCCTCCAGGGTGCGATCCACCGGCAACATCAGGCGGCGGAAGGCGGCGCCGCGGCCAAGCCGCTGGCTGCGCCGGTAGGCGACCGTCCAGACGCAGTCCAGGGCAGGGTACACCTCGCACTTGCCGCCGACCGAGCCGCCGCAGGGCCCGTTACGGAGCTGCTTGGGACAGGTCATCGGGCAGACGAGGCCGGTCTGCGAGAGGGCGCACTGGCCGCACATCTGGCACCCGAAGAGCCCTCCCTTGATCACCCGCTCGAAAGCCGTCACCAGCGCATAGAGCCAGCCGGTGCGCTCGACCCAGAGCCCCAACCGGTAGAGCAGCGGCTGGTACACCGGCCCTCCCTCAGAACAGGCCATGGATCCGGCCATCGGGATCGATGTCGATCCGCTCGCCGGCCGGCGCGGCCGGCAGCCCAGGCATGGTCTGGATCTCGCCACACAGCGGGTAGACAAAGCCCGCGCCCGCCGAGAGCCGCACGTCGAACACCGGCAGCTCGAAGCCCTCCGGCCGGCCAACGAGCTTCGGGTCGTGCGACAGGGAGAGCGCCGTCTTGGCCATACAGATTGGCAGCTTCCCGAACCCGTGGCGCTCCAGCTCGTCAAGCTTGCGCTGCGCCGCGGGCAAGAAGTACACCGAGCCCGCTCCATACATGGTGCGCGCAATGATCTCGATCTTCTGCTTGAGCGGCAGGTCGAGATCGTACAGGTAGCGGAACGCCTTGGGCTGCTCGCACGCGCGGACCACCGCGTCGGCCAGCGCCTCCGCCCCCGCGCCGCCGCGCGCCCAGTGCTCCGCGACCTGGGCGTCGAAAGCGCCGGCCTCCAGGGCTAGCTCCCGCACTAAGGCCAGCTCGCGCTCCGTATCGGTCGCGAACCGGTTGATGGCCACCACCACCGGCACCCCGAACTGCCGCACGTTCTCGATCTGCTTGGCGAGGTTCCCGCTGCCCGCGCGGATGGCGTCGAGGTCTTCTTCGGCCAGGCTGGGGTTGGGCCGTCCTGGCGTCACCCGGTAGCGGCCGCTGTGCACCTTGAGCGCACGCACCGTGGCCACTAGCACGGCGCAGTCCGGCTGCAGCCCCGAGACGCGGCACTTGATGTCGCAGAACTTCTCGAAGCCGAGATCGGCGCCGAACCCGCACTCTGTAACCAGATAGTCGCTCAGCCGCAGGCCGATCTGGTCCGCCAGGACGGAAGAGTTCCCATGGGCGATGTTGCCGAACGGCCCCGTGTGGACCATCGCCGGCGTGTTCTCGAGCGTCTGCAGCAAGTTGGGCTTGATCGCGTCTTTCAGCAGCACGGCCATAGCGCCGGCACACTTGAGGTCCTCCGCTGTGATCATCCGGCCGTCCCGGGTCTGGGCCACAACGATCCGGCCTAGGCGCTCGCGGAGGTCGGCCAGGGAGGTGGTGAGCGCGAGAATCGCCATCACCTCCGAGGCGGCGGTGATGTCGAAGCCCGTCTGGCGGGGGACCCCGTTGTTCATCCCTCCCAGGCCGGTGACGATGTCGCGCAGGGCGCGATCGTTGAGGTCCATGACCCGGCGCCAGGTGACGCTGCGGCTGTGGATGCCGAGGGAGTTGCTGTGGTGGAGGTGGTTGTCGATGAACGCGGCGAGCAGGTTGTGCGCCAGGCCGACCGCGTGGTTGTCCCCGGTGAGATGGAGGTTCAGGTCCTCCATCGGCACCACCTGGGAGTAGCCGCCCCCGGCCGCGCCCCCCTTGGTTCCGAAGACCGGACCCAGCGAGGGCTGGCGGATGGTGATCATCGAGCGGTAGCCGAGCCGCGCCAGCGCCTGGCCGAGACCCACCGTCGTGGTGCTCTTGCCCTCGCCGAGCGGCGTGGGCGACATACCAGTGACCGCGATGTAGCGCCCGAGGGGCCGGGCGGCGAGCTTGGGCAGCACGTTCAGGGAGATCTTCGCCTTGTAGTGGCCGTACAGCTCGACATCGTCCGCGTCGAGGCCCAGCTCAGCCGCGATCTCGAGGATCGGCCGGAGCCGGGCCGCCTGCGCGATCTCGATGTCGCTGGGGATCCGGGTCTCCACTGAATCCACTGCCCCTTCCTCCTTCCGAGCGAGCGTTCGCGACGAGGTAACCCGTGCGCCTGAACGAGCGCACACGGGACGCACGGTACGCCATCGGCCTAGGTTGCCCGGCGTGTACTACATGGCGCACCGGGTTATGTGCCGTCTGCCCAGGATTCTACTGACGCGCTGCGCCCTGGTCATCGGAAACACCCACAAACTTTGGTGCCCGCGATTTGTGGCTTTCCCACATCTCGCGCCCTCGCCGCGGGCTCAGCGGCGTGGCGTACACTGTTGACACCATACCCGCGCCCCGGCAGCCGACAATCGCCGGCCCAGCTGCCAGCGCGGCCGCGCTGGTCCGTCGCTCGCGGTGCCACGGCGAGGACGGGTGAGCGCGGTTGCCACTAGCCGCTATGCAGATGCAGGGGGAGAGGGTGACCGGTCCGGTTCACGTCACCGAGGTGCGCGTGCGCTGGTCGGAGTGCGATCCGGCCGGCATCGTGTACTTCGCCAACTACTTCACCTACTTCGAGCTGGGGACGTTTGACTACCTGCGCCGCCGGGACGCCGACTGGCGCGCGATCTGCCGCCGCTTCGGCTTCGTTGGGTTCCCGCGCGTCGAGGCGTTCGCCCGCTACCGAGCGCCGGCGCGCTTCGACGACCTCCTGGCGGTGCACACCCGCGTGCGGGAGGTAGCCCGGAAGGTGATCACCTTCGAGTGCCATATCTACCGCCAGCCGGAGGGCACGCTGCTAGCCGAGGGCTACCTCAAGATCGCTCCCACGAACGCGGAAGGCCGCGCGGCGCTCATCCCGCCCGCGCTCGCCGCCTGGCTCCAGGGCGGGCCACCGCCTCCGGAAGCTGTCCAAGCCGCTAGCGGTGAGCTGGGGGAAGCGGGGCCCCCGGCGCCGCCCGCCGCCCTACCGGACCGCCGATGAACGCGGAACTCGCGCCGTTCACCGCCACGCCTTACGGGGTCGTCGTGCATGGCGTCCGCGGCGGGACGGGGCCGCCAGCGCTGCTGCTGCACGGCACCGCGGGGTCCTGGCGCAACTTCCGGCCGTGGCTGCCGGCGCTGCTGCCGCGGCTGCACCTCGTGCTGCCCGACCTGCCCGGTTTCGGCAGCTCGCCGCCGCCACGCCTGCGCCCGCGCCTGCGCACCTGGGCGCGCCTGCTCCACGCTCTGGTCGCAGAGCTTGCCGCCCCACCACAGGTGCTGGTCGGCCTGGGACTAGGGGCGGGCGTCGCGCTGGCCTACCTCGAGGTGGCGTCGCCGGCGGCCCCCTCCCCTCCAGCGGCCGCGGGGTCCGTCTTCTCTCCGTCCTCCCTAACCCATCTCATCCTGCACACGCCCGCCTACTATCCAGGCGCGATCCGGCCGGCCTTCCGCTGGGGGGTGGAGGTCTTGGGCGCCTGGCCGCTCTTCCCGCTGGTGAGCTTCGTGCTGAACCGACCCGGCTGCCGCGAGTGGTTCGTGCGCCATCTCGTCGAGGGGCCCGATGTGCCGGCTGAGGACGCACGCCTGCTGCGCGAGGATTTCCGCCGCGCGTCGCTCCCCGTGCTGCGCGGCCTGGCCCGCGACCTCGTGCGGGCTGACTTTCGTCCCTTGCTGCGCCGCTGCACCGTACCGACGCTGGCGCTCGTGGCCGAGAACGACCCCTTCGTCTACCCCGCCGCGGTGCAGCAGCTCGCCACGCTGATGCCACGCGCCACCGTGGTCGTCCAGCGGGGCCTAGCGCACGGCTGGACCGCTGAGGCCATCGCCGAGCAGAACCGCCTCCTCGCCCGCTTCCTGGACGAGGGGCGGGTATAGCTTCCCGCAGTGGCCGCCGCAGTGGGCTCCGCAGCCCGGGTACGGGAGTGCGCACCGGTGCCCGCTGCGGGGCCACAGCGACGGGAGCAGTAGCTGCGGCCTCACGCCGGATTAGAATTACCAGGCCGCGCATCGGCCTCGGCCGGCGGCAAGGACACCGCCGAGTCGGCGTCAGCGCCGCCCCGCTCCAGCAGCGGGCGATAGTAGCCCCAGAGCGCGGGGGGCAGCAGCCGCCCGATGGCCACCATCACCGTGTCCCGCAAGATCCGATCGCGCGTGGTCTTGTCGCCATCAACCCGGGGGAGACAGAACGGAGGGCCGAAGGTAGCCGTCAGCACGCCGTTGCGCTCGGCGATGCCCACCGGGACCAGCGGGATCCCGTCGCGGGTGAGCCAGGCGAGGAACGCCCCCGACCCCGGCCGCGCCTCGCGGAGCGCCTCGCTCGCGGTGCCCTCGGGCAGCACGCCTACCGGCTCCCCCGCCGCCAGCCAGCGCGCGATGGCCCGCAGGCCCGCCGGGCTCCCGACGGCGCCCGTCTCACGCGGGGTGACGAGGCCAAACTCGTACGAGCGCGCGAAGCGGACGAACACGGCGCGCACCCAGGCGCGCGGCACGACGAACCGGCCCAGCCGGAAGTCGAGCAGCTCGGCGACCATCAGCCAGTGCAGGTCGCGGGGCCGCTCACCGGTCGCGCGCACCATGGCGTTGACCACCATCACGCCCCAGCCCACCCACAGGCCAGGGCGCTCGTAGTGGTTGCCGACCACGACGAACGGCCCGCGGCGGGGGATGTGCTCGGTGCCGAGCGCTACCGGCGGGGGCCAGGCGCCGCGCAGCCCGGCGGCCGAGTCATCGCCCAGGCTCCGCTTGCGCCCCAGCAGCACGGCGAGGGCGATGCGCAGCAGGAGCCCCTTGGGGAAGCGATACTGGCTCACGCCCGCGCTCCCTGGCGAGGCCGGGCGACCGCAAGCACGATGCTGGCGACCATCAGCCAGTGGGCCAGGATGCTGCCCACCAGGTGGCCGGTGGCCTGCCGCAGCAGCCCGAACAGCAGCCCGCCGCTGAACAGCGCTCCGAGCGCTCCGATATAGAGGAGTGGAAACAGGGGACGCGGCAGATTGGACCGTCGCAGGTTGTGCCAGGTGATCACCAGATGCCAGGCGGCGAACACCGCGCTGCCCGCGAGGAGCGCGCGGCCCGCGCCCAGCAGGCGAACGAGCTTGGCGTGCAGCAGCCCGCGAAAGGCCACCTCCTCGAACACCGCCGAGCCGAGCAGGAACTGCCCCCCGAGCAACCAGAGCAGGCGCGCCCGGCTGAGGCCACGGAACTCGGGGACCGTCACCGCCTCGCGGCTGACGAGCGGGAAGGTGAAGAAGAGGCGGATCAGCAGCGCGCCCAGCAGCCCCACGACCAGCCCCCAGCCAAGGCTACGCAGCCAGCCCTGGCTACCGAGCCCTAGTGCCCGCAGCCCCAGGCGCTCTACCGCCGCCCAGCCCAGCGAGAGCCCCAGCATGGCCAGATGCGCGAGGTTGACGCCCATGGCCAGCTCCTGCTCGCGCCGGGTGGCCAGCCAGGCACCGCCGTTCGCGTAGGCGAGCAGCGCTGCGATCAGGGCCGCGGTCGTGGCCCACTCGCGCCGGGCCGCAGCACCCGCGAGGGGGCGCTCCCGCCCGGCCAGCCCTAGCCATCGCCCCAGCCCGCCTCTACCCATGGGCGCTCCATTACCCTGCGCGTCGGCCTGCTCGCCCGATTATATACACCGTCTCGCGCTGGGAATGGCCGTCGGTCGACGCCGCTAGAGGCCATCGGAGGCGCATGAGCGGCACCATCGGCCCTCGCCCCGACAAGCGGTGTCGAGCGGGGGTGCGCAATCCGCACTCGCGCGCCTTCCTGAGGCGGATCCCGCCGCGGTTGTCCCTGCACCAACGGGCCGCTTACAATCGCGAGCGAGGGCGTCCAGGCCCAAGCCCGGGGCAGTAAGGAGGCGCGGGGTGCAGCTCGAGCTATGGATCTACCCGGTCACCGAGGTGCGCTGGGGGGACAGCACGCGGCTCGAGGACGGCACGCTGGTGATCGAGCGCGAGGCGCTCGCACGCCACCTCCTCGAGGACCGGCGGCTGGCCGAGGTGGAGCTAGCGCTCGCTCAGCCAGGCGAGCGCTGCCGCATCGCGCCGGTGTTCGACGTGGTGGAGCCGCGCGCCAAGCTCGACGGAGGGGTAGACTTTCCCGGCGTGCTCGGCCCGATCACGAGCGCCGGGCAGGGGCAGACCGCCGTGCTCCGCGGCGCGGCGGTCGTCGTCCTCGACCCGGAGGGCAACCCGCGCAGCCAGAACACGGTGCTCGATCTGAGCGGCCCCGCAGCCCAGCTCACGCGCTACGCCGCCACCCAGAACGTGGTGGTCATCCCTCGCTTGGCGCCCGGCCTCGACCGCCTCGGCCAGCTCGCCGCGCTCCGGCACGCCTCCCTGCGCGCCGCGGTCTACCTCGCCCGCACCGCAGCGGCCGGCGCGCCGGCGGCGCGCGAGGTCTACACCCTCACCCCGCCCACGGCGCCGGGGCTGCCGCGTGTCGCTTACGTCTACCAACTCCTCTCGCACCAGTACCCGACCCAGCCGGGCGAGCCGGTGCTCTACGGGGACAACGTGCGCCACCTGCTCCCCACGATCCTGCACCCCAACGAGGTGCTCGACGGCGCAGTGGTACGCAACTACCGCGCGTTCGGCATGGAGACCTACTCGATCCAGAACCATCCCGTGATCACCGAGCTGTACCGCCGCCACGGGCAGACGCTGGACTTCGCGGGGGTGGTGGTCACCGTAGCCCACAACACGCTGGAGGAGCGCGAGCGCGCGGTCACACTCGCGGCCAACCTGGTGGTCCACACGCTGCATGCCGACGGCGCGGTGCTCACCAAGTCGGGCGGCGGCGCGCCCCACGTGGATATGGCCCAGGTGGCCCAGCGCCTGGAGCGGCTGGGGGTGCGGACCGTCCTCCTGGCCTGGGACGCCTCGTCCGCCGGTGCTGGCGACGAGGGGGCCGCGCTCTTCAACTACCCCGAGCTCGACGCCATCGTCAACTACGGGAGTAACGGCTTCACCTTCGCCCTGCCCGCTGTGGAACGGACCCTGGTGGGGCGGCCCGACCTCGCCGCGGCGCTGGCAGGCCCGCTAGAGGTAGAGGTGCTCTCGATCTGCGGCGCCATGGACCAGCTAGGCGCCGGGCGGCTCACCGCCGTCACCTACTAGCGGTGAGCGCTCCTGACGCGCAGGCGGGCGCGTCTCGGACTCTCCCTCCCGGCTCGCCCGCTCGACCAACCAGCCGTAGGCCAGCCAGGGCAGAGCAGCCAGCGCGAAGCAGAGCATTCCGACCAGCATCCCGACGCTCGGCTTGAACGGCCGTGCGGGGTAGACCAGCACCATGAAGGCCAGTACTCCCACCACCCAGATCACTAGGCTCACCAGGCCCAGCCGCTGGATCACCCGCTCCCGCGCCTGCGCGCGCCGCCACTCGGCGGGGGTGGCCCCGGCCATGTCGTCGGACATCGCTAAAACTCCCGCGACTCGCTCTGCGGCGCAGCATGGTCGCGCCACTGGCCAGCGCTCGTTGCGGCGCTCGCCTAAGTCTACCACCTGTGGCGCAGGGAGCAACCCGGCCTGGGGCGGGCCCTGGTGCGCTCGGCCGGAAGGGCGGTACACTCCGCATGGAGCGCGGGATGTGTAGCCAGAGGGGAGGCCGGCGATGGAGCAACGCCCCCTGCGGGTCGTGCACTACGTGAACCAGATGTTTGGCGGTCTCGGCGGCGAAGAGGCCGCGGGCAGCGGGCCTCGGCTGGTAGAGGGGCCGGTGGGCCCTGGCCGCGCGCTGGCTCAGGTGCTCGGCGCCGAAGGCACCGTCGTGGCAACGGTGATCTGCGGTGACAACTATGTGGCCGAGCGCCTGGAGACGGCCGTTCCGGAGCTGGTAGCCCTGGTGCGCTCGGCGGCGCCCGACCTACTGCTGGCCGGCCCAGCCTTCAACGCGGGCCGCTATGGCCAGGCCTGCGGCGCGCTCTGCCAGGCCGTGAGCCGGGAGCTGGGCATCCCCGCGGTGACCGGCATGTACGAGGAGAACCCCGGCGTGGAGCTCTACCACCGCGACGTCTATATCGTCCGGACGGGCGAGACGGCGCGCAACATGGCGGCCGACCTAGCAGCGATGTGGCGCCTGGGCCGCAAGCTAGTGGCCGGGGAGCCCCTCGGGCGCCCGCGCGACGAGGGCTACTTCCCCCGCGGTCGGGTGCAGCCAGAGCTGGCCGACCGCCCGGCCGCCGTGCGGGCGGTGGACATGCTGCTCGCAAAGCTTACGGGCCAGCCCTACGAGTCCGAGGTACAGCTGCCGCGCTTCCAGCCCGTTCCCCCACCGCCACCCGTGGCGGACCTGCGCCGGGCTCGCATCGCGCTGGTCACCGACGGCGGGCTGGTGCCGCGCGGCAACCCCGATGGGATCGAGCCCCGGGCCGCGACCCGCTTCGGCGTCTACTCGATCGCCGGCGTCGATGACCTCCGGGGCGAGGACTACGACGTGGCGCACGGCGGCTACGACACCAGCCTCGTGAAGGCCGATCCCGACCGGCTCGTGCCCGTCGACGCCGCGCGCGAGCTGGAGGCGGAGGGGGTCATTGGCGACCTCTACGACTACTTCCTCAGCACCTGCGGCCTCAGCAACCCGCTGGAGAACAGCCGCCGCCTCGGCCGCGAGATGGCCGCGCACCTGCGCGCCGCCGGCGTGGACGCGGTGATCCTCACCTCCACCTGAGGGACGAGCACACGCTGCGGTGCAGCGATCGCGACCGAACTCGAGCGGGCCGGACTGCCCACGGCCCACATCTGCACGATGACCCCAGTAGCGGAGATGGTGGGCTCCAACCGCGTGGTGCCTGGCAACGGCATCGTCCACCCGTTGGGCGACGCGGAGCGCTCCCCGGCGGAGGAGCGCGCCATTCGCCGCGCGCTCCTGGAGCGCGCGCTCGCCATCCTGGCAACGCCCGTGCCGCCACGGTCTAAGCCGTAGCCCGGGGGAGCGCGGCGATCAGCCGGCACGGCCACCAGGCAGAGGCTCATTGGCCCCGCTTCCGGCTGCTGCGCGAGGCAGCGCGCTGGCATCAACAGCACGGCCACCGGGTATAGCGCTCATCCGCGCCCCGGTGGCCGCACGGCCGTGGCCGTCCCTACCCCTCAGGCGAAGGAGGCGATCAGGTTCTCGTAACGGGTCTCGCGGATCTCGCGGTCCAGCCCCCACTTGCGCGCGAAGGCAATCGCGCGCTCGTACTCCTCCTCGGGGTAGCGCTCGAACACCAGCAGCTCGCCCGGGCCGAAGCGCTGCACGTCGTAGGGCTCGCCCTTCAGGTCGGGTGGGATGTTGCGCTCCCAGAGGTAGAGGTAGCGCTGGGGGTCGGCGCGCAGCGCGGCGTCCGCCCGCCGCAGCGCCGCGAAGTACTGCCGCAGCACGGTGGGGGACAGCGACGGGGAGACCCAGAATAGGGTCTTGAACTGGCCGCCGATGATCCGGCGGAAGCCCTGCTGCTCCGCGATGTCGATCTCCGGGTCGAGCAGGTTCGCGGCCTCGACCTCGCCGGCCTTGAGCGCCGCGAACCGCCGGCCGGGCCCGCCGACATAGCTGATCTTGATGTCCTCGGGCGGGAAGTACTTCTCCAAGGTCTCGAGCGTCGTGAAGTGGCTCCCCGCCATGATGCCCACCCCGATCGGCACGCCGCGCAGGTCCTCGACCGAGCGGAGCGGGGAGTCGGGGCGCACGTAGATGCCGAAGTTGGCGACGCCGTAGACATCGGGAACGAACTTGCCCATGCCCGCCGCCGCGTTGCAGACGCTTCCCCAGTGGCAGGCGGAGTTCGCCACCTCCAGCCCCTCGATGAACGGCCTGTCCTGGGGCCGCGCCTTGTATGGATCGCCCCGGTGGGAGCTAACGGCATGCATCACATCGGCCCGGAGCTCGGGCTCTAGCCCCTCCGCCTGAAAGTAGCCCTCCTCGAGGGCGATCCACTCGTGGAGCCGCATGAAGTGGGGCACAACGGTGATGCGCGTGCGCTGGGTAACCATCGGCCGGCCTCCCTTCACGCCTCGTGGTACCCCGAGCGTAGCGCGGCCTGGGTATACAAGCAAGCTCACGAGCGCTATAGTACGATCGAATTTCTCGATAGCTGGTAGGAGCCGTGGCTACGGAACGCCTGCCGCTAGCCGACCTCTCGCTGCTCCGGCTGCGCCTGTTCGTCGCCATCGCCGATCAGGGCAGCTACTCGGCCGCCGCCCGCAGCCTGGCCCTCAGCCAGCCGACGGTCTCCTTCCACGTTCGCGCGCTGGAGCGCATCTTCGGCACCCGCCTGTTGGTCTACCGCGGGCGGCGGGTGCACCTCACCGCGGCCGGCCAGGCGCTATACGGGCTGGCGCGCCGCACGCTCCAGGACGCGGAGCGCCTCGCCGAGCAGATCAGCGACCTGCGCGCCGGGCGGGCCGGCCGGGTCCGGCTCGCGGCGAGCATTGCCTTCGAGCAGGCCTTCTTCTTCGAGGAGGTGGTCGCACCCTTCCAGCGCGCTCACCCGGCGGTCGAGCTCTCGCTGCGCTTCGGCCACAGCGTCCGCATGGCGGAAGCCGTGCGCGCCCGAGAAGCGGACCTGGCCTACGTGATGCGCTGGCATGTGCCGGCCGACGTGCGCTACACCCCGCTCCACGGCAGCGAGGTGGTGTTCTTCGTCGCCGAGCAGCACCCTCTGGCGAGCGTGCCTCAGCCCGCTCTGGAGGACCTCGAGCGCGTCGGATTCATCACTGTGCCGCTGGACAGCACCGAGTGGCAGTACTACAGCGCCGCGCTCCGCGCGGCCGGGGTGCGCCACATCCGCGTCGCGCTGGAGGTTGATGGCATCCAGGCCCGCGTCCTCGCCGCCCAGGCAGGCCTGGGGGTACTGGCCACCTTCTGGCCACCCTACGCGCGGCAGGTCGCGCTGCCCCGCCTCCGCCCTCTGCGGCTCACCGCCGTGCCCCGCGGCCCCGAGTTCGGCCTCATCCAGCGCGACGAGGAGCCCGTGGCGCCCGTTGTGGCCGCCCTGGCTGCCTGGCTCTGCCAGGTCGCCCGCGCCGGAGCGCCCGGCACCAGCGGGCGCCGCACCGGCCCGGCCTAGCGGTCCAAGGGGTAAAAGCGCTCGATGGTGATGGCGAGCAGCAGGCGCCGCTCGCGGGATCATGCCGCGTCGAACTCGGCCCAGTTGGGGTGCGGGCCGCGGATCTTCTCATAGACGCGGCGGAGATCGGCCAGGACGTTCCCCTCGAGGATCTCGGCCGTTCCCTCGACCACCAGGTACTCTTGCCAGGTATCACCCTGCACGGCCAGCGCAACGCGCGGGTCACGGCGCACGTTGTAGGTCTTGGCACGCGTGGCTGTCGTGGAGATCTTGATGCGGCCGTCGTCGTCGAGCGCGTAGACGATGTTGGAGAGCTGGGGGCGGCCGTCCCGCTTGATCGTCGCGAGCACGGCCCGGTGATGGCGGGCCACGAAGGCGCGCGCCTCGGCCTCGGTCATCGCTCCTCCTTCGCGCGTTTTTAGGGTGAGGCGGGGCGTTAGGTTAGGTGGCTGGCGGCAGGAGCGGCGCGTTGTCGATCAGGCGCACGGAGCCGACATAGGCCGCGATGAGCGCGCGCGCCTCCCGGTCGACGTAGGGCAGCGGCTCGAGCGTCGCCGCATCGACGACCGCCGCGTAGTCCAGGCGCACCTGAGGATAGGCCGCCAGCTCCGCCTGCATGGCCGCCTCGAGGGCCGGCCCGCGGCGCTCGCCCGCGCTCAACAGCGCCTGGGCCCGGGCAAGCGCCCGCGAGAGCGCCACCGCCTGGGCCCGCGCCGGGGGGTCGAGATAGGTGTTGCGCGAGCTCAGCGCCAGCCCGTCGGGCTCGCGCACCGTCGGGCAGCCGATGATCTCGAGGTCGAGCGGGAGATCGGCCACCAGCCGCCGGACCACCAGTAGCTGCTGGTAATCCTTCTCGCCGAAGTAGGCGCGCGTCGGGCGCACCGCCAGGAACAGCTTCAGCACGATCGTGGCCACGCCGCGGAAGTGGCCCGGCCGGCGCTCGCCCTCCCAGCGGCGGCTCACCCCCTCGACCTCCACCCAGGTCGCCGCGCCGGGCGGATACATCTCCTCCACCGTGGGCACGAACAGCACGTCCACCCCCACCTCGGCTGCCAGCGCCCGATCGCGCGCCAGGTCGCGCGGGTACTGCGCGTAGTCCTCGTGCGGCCCGAACTGGGTCGGGTTCACAAACACACTGAGGACCACGGTTGCGTTCTCCGCCCGGGCGCGGCGGGCCAGCGAGAGATGCCCTTCGTGGAGGTAGCCCATCGTCGGGACGAAGCCCACGGGGGCGGGGCGGGTGGCCAGCGCGGCGCGGAGAGCGGCGATCGAGACAACCTCTTCCATCGTCACCGTCAGCTAGCACGCTACCGCCGCGGCCATGCTCACAGGTCGGCCATGGCCTCCAGCTCCTCGAGGAGCCGCCGGTCTATATCGGCGCTGTGCTCGGGCCCCGGAAAGGTGCCCTGCTGTACGTCGCGCAGGTACTCCGCCGCCACCGCGCGGATCGTGTCGGCGAGGTGGGCGTACACGCGGGCATGGCGCGGCACGAAATCGGGGTACAGCCCGAGGATATCGCTGATCACCTGGACCTGGCCGTCGCACTCGGGCCCCGCGCCGATCCCGATGGTCGGCGCCCCGATGCGCCGGCTGATAAGGCCGGCGAGCGACGCCGGCACGAGCTCCAGGACGAGGGCGAAGACACCCGCCTGATCGAGGGCGATGGCGTCCGCTAGCAGCGCCGCGGCGGCCTCCCGCGCGCGCCCCTGCAGCCGCGCGCCGCCGAGCTGCAGGATCGACTGCGGGGTGAAGCCGATGTGCCCCATCACGGGGATCCCGCAGTCGACCAGGCGCCGGACCAGGTCAACGACCGAGCGGCCGCCCTCGAGCTTGACAGCATGGCAGCCGCTCTCCTGAACGAGCCGGGCAACGTTCTGGAGCGCCGTCTCGATGCTCACCCGGTAGGTCATGAACGGGAGGTCGGCCACAACGAGGGCGCGCCGGGCGCCGCGGCGGACTGCCGCCGTGTGGCGGATGATGTCGTCGAGCGTGACCGGCAGGGTGGACTCGTAGCCCAGCACCACCATGCCCAGCGAGTCGCCCACTAGGATGACCGGCACGCCGGCCTCGTCGATCATGCGCGCCGTGGGGTAGTCATAGGCCGTGAGCACGGCGATCTTCTCGCCGCGCTGCTTCATCTGGCGTAGCTGGCCGGGCGTGACGCGAGACACGGTCACTCCTCGCCGCTGCCACGAGCTGGCAGGCCGCTGTGCGACGGTCTCCCCGGAAGCGGTAAGCCCGTCTGCACTCTTAGTGTACCGTAGCAGCTACGCCTCCAGCGTTCGGCGAGTCTGTCGCCGGTTGCTCGCTCGTCGACGGAGGCGACACCTCAGGGCGCAGCAGGGCCGCCAGGGCCGCGATCGCAGCAGGCTCCAGCCGCTCCTGCGCGAGGGCCAGCGTGGCCGCGCCGAGCGCGCGGTAGGTGGGTAGCGCCTCGGGATAGGAGCGGGTGAGCGCCGCCAGGTGCTTGGCCACGGTCGAGACATCACCACGGGCGATCGGCCCCGTGAGCGCCGCCGCCGGCCCGACGGCCGCGACGTTCTCGACGGCGGCACGAACGAGGGGCAGCAGGGCCGCGATCGCCGTGCGCTCAGGCACCCCGAACGCGCTCCAGAGGGCCGCGGCCTGATGGAGCAGCGTGACCAGATAGTTGGAGGCGAGCACGGCCGCCGCGTGGTACAGTGGCTTCGCCTCGGCGGGCACCACCAGCGGGCGCGCGCCCAGGGCTACCGTCATGGCCTCGAGGCGAGGCAAGAGCGAGGCGTCGCCCTCGAGCGCACACACGATGCCGGCGAATGGCGCTAACGGCTCTGCAGCTGGCTCAGCGGCGAACGTCTGGAGCGGGTGGAAGCTGCCCACCCTGGCGCCGGCGGCGCGCGCCGTGGCGAGAGGCGTGAGCGACTCCACACCGCTGGTGTGGACGACCGCCTGGCCGGCGCGCCAGGCAATCGAGGCCGCAACCGGCGCGATCGCGGCATCCGGCACGGTCAGGAACACGAGGTCGGCCGCGTCGGCCACGGCCTGGGCCGTGGGTAGAGGACGCGCGCCGGGCAGCTGTGCGGCGAGCTGCGCCGCGCGCTCGAGCCTGCGGCTGCTGACCGCAACCACCGGCCAGCCGGCCGCAGCCAGGCCGCGTGCCAGCGCGGTTCCTGCGCGGCCGGCTCCCACGAACCCCAAGCGCTCCATCGGGCTCCTGCGGGGACCGCGCCCGTGGACCGTGGTCGATGCGCTCGCCCCAGGCGCGGCCCGCTCAGCGGATTATAGCAGGCGCTACCGGGCCACCCGCGTGCCTGCCAACGCGTGGCATTCGCAGCAGCCCCGTGCTAGAATCTCAGCCACCTGAACCCTCTACCGGCTGCTCTGCGCTGTAACGCGGCGCCGACACCCGTTGCGATCCCGATCGAGCGGCTCTAAAGGCATCGTCTAACTAAAAACACAGACCACCGGGGAAGACACCGTGCGCCCCGTCCGCGACGTACTCGTGCAGCGGCTCTTGGCGCTGCTACTGATCGGCCTGGTCACCTGGCTGCTGGTCGTCCCGCTCGTGCGGCTCGCTGTGACGGCGCCGGAGACCGCCTTCATCCAGCTCCTGAACGGCCTCGCCTACAGCCTGCTGATCTTCCTGATCGCGACCGGCTTCTCGCTGATCTTCGGCATAATGGACGTCATCAACCTCGCGCACGGCTCGTTCTACATGCTTGGTGCCTACATCGCCTACAGCATCGTCGGCCGCAGCGGCGATAACTTCTGGCTGGCGCTGCTGGCCGCGCCGCTGGGCCGTGGCCTCATCGGCGTGGTGCTCGAGCTGGGCTACCTGCGCCCCGTCTACCGGCGCGGGCATCTCGACCAGGTGCTGCTCACCTTCGGCTTCGCCTACGTCTTCTCCGACATCGTGCGGACGATCTGGGGCGCGGACATCCGCTCCCTGCCCTACTCGCCCCTGCTCCAGGGCGCGGTGGAGATCCTCGGCCGCCCTTATCCCAAGTACCGCTTCGCCGCCATCATCTTCGGGCTCGTGCTAGCCCTGCTGCTCTGGTTGCTGCTCGAGCGGACGCGCCTGGGCAGCATCGTTCGGGCTGGGGTGGCGGACCCGGAGATGGTGAGCGGCCTGGGCATCAACATCACAGCGGTCTTTACCGCGGTCTTCGCGGCGGGGGCGGCGCTCGCCGCGCTCAGCGGCGTGATCGCCGGGCCTATCCTGGGGATGCACCCGGGCATGGACTTCGACGTGCTGATCGTGGCGCTGATCGTCGTGGTCGTGGGGGGCCTGGGCACGTTCGCCGGCTCGTTCTGGGGCAGCTTGCTCATCGGGATCGCCGACACCTTCGGCAAAGTGCTGCAGCCGGAGTTCTCCATGGCGCTCACCTTCGCCGTGATGGCTGTGGTGCTGCTGCTGCGGCCCACGGGCCTGTTCGGCCGGAGCACCGCCTAGCGTGGGGGACTGGATGGAAGCGATCAGGGTCGAGGCGGGCGCGCGGCTGGCCAAGGCGCGTCTCAGCCTGGCGCGGCGCTGGGCACTGCCGGCCGGCGTGCTCGTCCTGCTCATCGGCTGCCCGCTGGTGCTGCCGCAGTACCTGCTGAGCCTGCTCACCGAGGTGCTTATCTTTGGCATCTTCGCGATGAGCCTCGACCTCCTGCTGGGCTACACGGGGCTGGTCTCCTTTGGCCATGCGGCTTTCTTCGGCGTGGGCGCCTACACCGCTGGCCTGGCCGCCATCCGGCTGAGCCCCCACCTCGGCGTGACGCTGCCGCTGGCGCTCGGGGCGGCAGCGCTGGCCGCGCTCGTTATCGGCTACCTGTGCATCCGCACAGCGGGCATCTACTTCCTGATGCTCACCCTGGCTTTCGCCCAGGTGCTCTACGCGGTCGCCTTCAAGTGGACGCCGGTGACAGGGGGCTCCAACGGGCTGTCCGGCATCCCCCGCCCTACGCTCGGGCTCGTGCCGGGCGGGGGCGAGCTGGCCGACCCGATCCGCTTCTACTTCTTCGTGCTCTTGATCTTCCTGCTGGTGTACTACGGCCTGCGGCGGGTCGTGAACTCGCCGTTCGGCCACACGCTCGTCGGCATCCGCGAGAACGAGGGCCGGATGCGCGCCATCGGCTACGACGTGGCGCGCTATAAGCTCGCCGCCTTCGTGCTGGCCGGCGTGCTGGCCGGCCTCGCCGGCGCCCTGAACACCTACCTGAACGTCTTCGCCTCACCCGCCCAGCTCAACTGGACCACCTCCGGCCAGGTCCTGGTCATGGTGATCATCGGCGGCGCCGGCACGCTGATCGGGCCGGTGCTCGGCGCCGCGCTGGTGCTGCTGCTCCAGAACCTGGTGAGCACGCACACCGACCGCTGGCCCATGATCATGGGGGCGGTGTTCATCATCTTCGTGCTGCTGGCCCGGTTCGGCATCGTTGGCATCTGGGATCGGCTGGTCGCGCGCCTGGCCCGGCGCGCCTGAAAGGGCTTGTCGGCATGCTCTCCGAGCCTGCAACTCGCCCCACGCCCGATACAATCCCCGCGCTGCGCGTGGAGGGGCTGCGGCGCCAGTTCGGCGGCGTGACGGCCTTGGCGGGGGTCAGCTTCGCGGTGGCGCGGGGCGAGCGCCGCGCGATCATCGGCCCCAACGGCGCGGGCAAGACCACGCTGTTCAACCTCATCAGCGGCGAGCTGGCGCCGACCAGCGGGCGTGTCTACCTCGACGGCGTCGACGTGACGGGGCTCCCGAGCCACCAGCTCGCCCGCCGCGGCCTCGCGCGCACCTTCCAGCGCAACAACCTGTTCCTGGGCCTCACGGCGCGCGAGAACGTGCGGCTAGCCGTGCAGGCGCGCCGTGGCCTGGGTCACCGGTTCTGGACGCCCGCGGAGCACCTGCGCGAGGTGACGGCCGAGGCCGACCGCGTCCTGGCCGACCTCGGGCTACTCGAACGGGCCGACGTGCCCGTGCGCCACCTCTCCTACGGCGAGCAGCGCCAGCTCGAGGTAGCTATCGCTGTCGCGACGCGGCCTCGTGTCCTGCTGCTCGACGAGCCGACCGCGGGCATGTCCCCTGCGGAGACCGCGGCGATGACCCGCACGATCGCCGCGCTTCCGCCGGAGATGACCCTGCTCATCATCGAGCACGATATGGATGTGGTCTTCGCGCTAGCCGATCGCATTACCGTGCTGCACTATGGGGAGATCTTGGCCGACGGCGAGCCCGAGGCCGTGCGACAGAACCCGCGCGTAGCCGAGGTCTACATGGGGCTCGCCGCGGACGAAGCCCCTCGCCTCGGCGCTTCGTGACGGTGAGCCGATGGACGGCGCGCTGCTCGCACTCCACAACATCCACACGTACTACGGCGAGAGCCACGTGCTCCACGGCGTATCGCTCACGGTCGGGCCCGGCGAAGCGGTGGCCTTGCTGGGGCGCAACGGGGCGGGGAAGACCACCACGATCCGGACCATCATCGGCTTCACCCCCGCGCGGGAGGGCACTGTACGGTTCCGCGGCCAGGACGTGACACGGCTGGCACCCCACCACATCGCGCGCCTGGGGGTCGGGCTGGTGCCCCAGGGCCGCCGCATCTTTCCCGACCTCACCGTGATCGAGAACCTCCGGCTGGGCGAGCGCCCGCAGCCGGGCGGCTGGACCCTAGAGAAGGTGTTCGACTACTTCCCGCAGCTCCGCGCCCGGGCACGCCTGCGGGGCAGCGCGCTGAGCGGCGGAGAGCAGCAGATGCTCGCCATCGGGCGCGCGCTGATGACCAATCCCGTGCTCCTGCTGATGGACGAGCCCTCGGAAGGCCTCTCCCCCCTGCTGGTGCGCGAGATCGGGCGGATCATCAGCGAGCTGAAGCGTGAGCGACTGGCGATCCTCCTGGTCGAGCAGAACCTACCGTTCGCCCTCAACGTCGCCGATCGCGTCTATGTCATGAACAAGGGGCAGATCGTTTTCAGCGGTACCCCCGCGGCCCTCGCCGCCGATGAGGCCGTGAAGCACCAGTTCCTGGGCGTCTAGCCCCGCTCCCCCAGCAGGAAGCCACGCGCCGCCGCGAGGCGCGCAACGCCATATTAAGGCGTTGCGCGCCCCTACTGGAAGGTGATCGTCACCGGCGTCAGCGGCACGCCGCCCGCGACCGGCGTGAACGTGGCCGTTCCCGGCGCGCCGCCCTTCAGCGTGAAGACCGCCATCCCATTGCCATCGGTGGGAACAGAGGACGGCGTGACCATATCGCCGGGCCGCGAGGCCATCATCACCACGGGCACGCCGGGCAGCGGCTGGCCCGCGGCGTTGCGCACCACGACCGTGACCTGCGTGGGATAGATCCAAGAGGTCGTGGTCGTCGGGGACGACACCGTCGAGGTCGTGGCGCTCACCGCGCCGAAGCCAGCGAACGGGGCGCTGATCCCCGCGAATAGCGGCGGCGAGAGGTTCGAGACACCGATCTCGAAGCCGCTGCTGCCGAGCGCGTGAACCTGGAAGACGTACGAGTTCGGCGGGGTCACCGGCACGGTCACGGTGGTGGAGGTTGTCTGCTGCACGAATGTCAGCGGGCCACCGTTGACCCCCTGATAGATGGTATAGGACACCGCTCCCGGCACCGGATTCCAGGACAGCGTGGCCACGTTGGGACCGGCCATGGTGGCCGTGAGCTGGAAGGCGCCGGCCCCTGCGTAGCCTGGCGGCACCGTCCCGTAGGGCACGACGATCGCGCCCAGCGGCGGAGGTGCGCCATAAGGGGCATACGCCGCATACGGGTACCCGCCGTAATAAGGCGTCGGGTAGGGATAGCCATAGGGGTAATAAGCATTGTAGCCAGGATAGCCGTAATACGGGGCGCCGTAGTAGCCGTAGCTGTAATACGGACTGTAGCCGTAATACGGCGCCCCGTAGTAGCCGTAGGGAGCACCGTAGCCGTAGCCGGCGTACGGGTCAGGATAGTACTGCGCCATAGCGCTCGGTACGTGCCCCACTAGCCCCACGGCCACGGCGCAGAGCGCCGCGGTCCACAGCAGCCATCGCACGCCAATCACCCCCTCCTGCTTGCCCTGAGCGCCCCGCTCCAGACGCTCCCCTCGTGGAGCGAGACTAGGCACCCATGCTCGATCGGCGAGTTATACCAAAGAGCGGGCGCCGACCAGCTAGAGTTTTCCCCTGCCGGCTCCTCTCCAGCGGTGTCGCGCTATAGCATCCGGTCCAGTGCTCAGTGACAAGCCGCGCAGGGGTTCGCTATGATGGCGACAGACGCGTGCCTATGGGGGCAGGCCATGTGGCGCTTTCTGACGGCAGGAGAATCACACGGGCCCGGGCTGACCGTGATCATCGACGGCGTGCCGGCAGGTGTGCCGATAGACGAGGACCGCATCGCCCACGACCTGCGCCGGCGCCAGGGCGGCTACGGCCGCGGGGGCCGGATGCTGATCGAGAGGGACCGCGCCGAGGTGCGCGGCGGCGTGCACAAAGGGTACACCACCGGTGCCCCCGTAGCCCTGTGGATCGAGAACCGCGACTGGGTGAACTGGAAGGACAAGGACCCGCCTCCGATCACGGTGCCGCGGCCCGGCCACGCCGACCTCGCAGGCGCGCTCAAGTTCGGCCACCGCGACCTACGCATCGTGGGCGAGCGCTCTAGCGCGCGCGAGACAACGGCGCGCGTGGCGGCGGGCGCGGTGGCCAAGGCGTTCCTGGGAGAACTCGGCATCCGCATCTACAGCCACGTGGTCGCGATCGGCGAGGTGACCGCCCCCGCCTACGACCTGGAGTGGGACGAGCTGTTCGCTCGCGCGGAGGCGTCGGAGGTGCGCTGTGCCGACGCGGACACCACCGAGCGCATGAAAGCGCGCATCGATGCGGCCAAGCAGGCTGGCGAGTCGCTAGGGGGCATCTTCGAGGTAGCGGCGGTCGGCGTGCCCCCTGGCCTGGGCAGCTACACGCAGTGGGACCGCAAGCTCGACGGCCTCCTGGCGCAGGCGATCCTGAGCATCAACGCCATCAAGGGCGTGGAGTTCGGCGAGGGGTTCGCCGTGGCGCGGCTGCCCGGCACCCAGGCCCAGGACCCTATCCGCTGGGGGCCGGGACGCCCGATGCGCACCACCAACCGGGCGGGGGGCCTAGAGGGCGGCACTACCAACGGTGAGCCGATCGTCCTGCGCGCCGCCATGAAGCCTATCGCCACGACGGTAACCCGCCAGGACTCGGTGGACCTGCTCACCGGCCAGGAGACCAAGATGGAGTACCAGCGCTCGGATGTGTGTGCCGTGCCGGCTGCGGCGGTGGTTGGCGAGGCGATGGTGGCGCTGGTGCTGGCGCGCGCGGTTCAGGAGAAATTCGGCGGCGATCACCTAGCGGAAACCCGTGCCGCGCTCGAGCACTTCCTGGCCGCGCGCGGCTGGCTCACCGCTCGCCCGGACTAGGCGCGGCGCGGGCCTGCCCGTTTAGCAGATCGTTAACAGCCTCCTAACACGGCCACAATCCCTGGCCTCTAGGCTGAGAGCGACAAGTCTGGAGGTACAGGGGAGATGGTCGTGAGCCTGACTAGCGCCCTGCCGCGGTGCAAGCGGTGTGGCGGACAGATGTATCTGGGTTACGAGGGCGAGCATACATGCCTGTGGTGCGGTGAAGTGGCCTACCCACCCCCGCCCCGCTTACACGGCGACGAGGACATCGATGCCTGGCGGCTGCGCCTGCGCGGCAAGCCGGGCCGCCCGCGCCGCCAGCCCCTGAATGCCGATTCCACCGCGCTGGACACTCCTCGCACGACGTCGCGCTCATCCCAGCGCGACGCCTGCGCCTGATCCGCCGCCCTCACCGCGCGATAAGCGCAAGCTGTGGAGGCGAGGCGCCGGCGTCGCTGAGACCAGCCCCCGGGGCTCCCGGGGCTGGTCTCTTGGGAGCACGCGAGTCCCGCACTCGCGCAGCCCGGCGTCGGCTAGCCCCGGAGAGAATGCAAGGGGTGCCGCTTCACGCTGGCGTGGGCGCGCAGCACCTCATGGCCAGGCGTAGGCGCCGAAGGCGTAGTCGAGCAGCGCGGTGCCATCCGCCACCAGATCGCGGCTACGCATGAACGAGGCGTAGACGCGGTGCCCGTCGCGAGTGGCCGAGGCGACCATCGTCCGCCCCGCCGCCGGCGTGTAGCCGATCTTCACACCGTCCGCGCCCGGGTACCGCCAGAGCAGCCGGTTGAGGTTGACCAGGCGGTAGCTCTGCAGGAAACCGCTCGCTTCCCACTCCTTGGCGGCCGCCAGGCGCTGGAAGAGCGGGTAACGCATGGCGGCACGCGCCAGCATGGCCATGTCGTACGGCGAGGAGTAGTGGGCATCGTCGTCGAGGCCATGGGAATTGGCGAAGTGCGTGTGCTGCAGGCCGAGCTGGCGGACCTTGGCATTCATGAGGTCTACGAAGCGCTCCTCGCTCCCAGCGATATAGCGGGCAATGGCTATCGCTGCGTCGTTGCCCGACGGGAGCATCAGGCCATAGAGGAGGTCCTCCAGCGAGAGCTCCTCGCCAGGCCGCAAGCCCATCACAGTGCTGTCCCACATCACCCGGCTATCCACGTCGACTGCCACGCGCGCGGCGGGATCCCCCTGCTCGATCGCCACCATAGCGGTCACGATCTTGGTGAGGCTGGCCGGCGCCACCTCGCGGTGCTCGTCGCGACTGTAGAGAATCGCACCCGAGGCTTCATCGATCACTACTGCCATCTCCGCCGTGATGCGCGGCGGCGGCAGCTCCCGCACGAGCACCGGCGGAGCAGGGGTCGGCGTGGCAGGGGGCGGAGGCGCGCTCTGGCCGCTGCCCCAGCGCGGCGGCGTCGGCAACGGGGAGGGCGCGGCGCTCGCGTCGTCAGCTGGACCGCCCCCCTCCATGGCGGGGCTCAGCGCGGCCGCGTGCGCGAGGGGGAGGTACTCTGGCGTGGGGGTAGTAGCCGCGGCCGGCAGTTCCACGAGCGCGCACGCGCTCGCTAGCAAGCCGAGCAGCCCTAGACAGAACACACCCCAAGAGCGGCGGCGAAGCACGTTGCGAACGGCCAGCGGCTGGTCGCTCACCGTAGGACTCCACCGTGATCCAGCGTGGTCCCCCGAAGCGCGGTGACTCACCTCGCGCCCGTTCCGGCCAACGGCCATTATAGCGACCCCGCCTGGGCCGGTAACGGGCTAGCAGCCACACCGGTATCACGGATACTTACGGCCGGGTGGGGGTCACGCTAGCGGCACGCGGCTAGACCTTGGGCGCGGTCGCTGCCGGGTAGCGACCAGGACAGAGCACCGCGCCGGGGGCGCAGCCGCTCGCCCCACCCTCACGAGCGCAGCCGTCCCAGCGTCTGCTGCGCCTGGCGCACGAAGGTTTCGTCCACCATCCGCTCGATGGGCACCGGCTGGGCGAGGGTGAGCAGGCCGTTGCGCATGTGGGTGAGCTGCTGGTCCATGAGGCTGTCGTACTGGATCACGAGGTCGACATCGAAGGTGTAGGGCACCTGGTTGCGGAGCACGGACTCCGGCGCGCCGGTGTACTTCTCGAAGATCGCCAGGTGTTCAGGCCGGTAGAACTTCTCGGGATCGAACGTCCCCAGGGCGGGTGGTTAGATGTCGCGGATGGCCTTCATGTAGGCTAGCACCAACCGCCGCGCGACGTCCGGCCGCTCGCGCAGCAGCTTGCCCGAGGCCAGGATCGCGGTGGTCATCTGGCCGGGGATCACCTCCCGGACGAGCTTTACCCCGGCGCCTAGGTCGACCGAGCGCGTCGCGAAGGGCTCCGCGGGGATCGCGGCGTCGATCGAGCCGTTGACCAGCGCGGCCGGCATATCGGGGAAGGGCACGCTCACGATATCGACGTCGTGGATCGTCATCCCCACGCGGTCCAGGATCTTGGACAGCACGTATTCAACGCTCGCGCCACGAACGTTCACCGCGACGCGGCGGCCTCGCAGGTCGGCCGGCGTGCGCACCTGGCCGCTGTCGACGAGGTCCTTGCGCACGACCAGCGGCAGCACGCTGTCCTCTAGCGGCATGATGCCCGCCGGGGCGATAATCCGCATATCGGCGCCGCGATCGAAGGCGTTGAACAGCCCCACGCCGATCGCGCCAAGCGCGAGGTCGAGATCCCCAGTGGCGAGGAACGGTACGATGTCTGCTGTGCCCGCCACGGGCTCCAGCTGGAGATCGATCCCCTGCTCGCGGAGGTAGCCCTTCTCCAGGGCGACATAGATGCCGGCGGAGGCGAGCACCCGCGCGTCCGCCATGCGGACCTGATCGAGGGGGCGTGCGGCAGGGGAGACATCGGTGGTGGGGGCCGGTTGCTCGCTGGCCGCCCGGGCGGAGACCGGCGACGGGGCCGGCGGCGCGGGCGCGGCCGGGGCCTGGCAGGCGACAGACACGAGCAGGAGCGCGACGGCGACCAGGATCTGTGACCAGCGGAGCGGCTGCTGGGAACCCATCGTTGCCTCCTCCGTGACTGAGGACCAGCGACCTGGCTGATAGTAGCGCATCGGCCGTGCCCCGATCACGGCCACTGATCACGAGACTGTGAGCGCCTTTCGCTGGCACACCCCGCAAGGCAGCAGTATAATGCCTGGCACGTGCACCCGCCAAAGCCGAAAAGGAGTCGAGCCCATGCGGCGCATCGGGATGCTCTTCGCCGCCGGCCTGCTGCTAGCCGCCGGCGCGCGGGAAGCCAGCGCACAGACGACGGGCTATAGCCCTTACTACCCGCCCCCTTACGGCGCGCCCGGGGCCTATCCGCCCTACTATGGCTACGGAGCCTACGGCTACGGGGCCTATCCGGGCTACGGGGCAGCCGCGCCTTACGCGAATTACGGCACGTACCCCGCAGCCTCCCCCTATGGCTACGACCCGAACTACTACGGCTACGCGTCCTATCCCTACGGGTACGGCACGTATCCCTACAGCGCAGCCAGCCCGTACGGCTATAGCCAGCCCTACACTTACAGCCAGCCCTATGCCTACGGGTACGGCTACGCCGCCCCGTATGCCTCGCCGGGCGCGAACCCCTACGGCTCCTATATGGGCCCGCCTGGTACCTACGGCTATGGGAGCTATCCTGGCTACAGCGCCAGCCCACCCCCAACCTACAACTACGGTTACTCCGGATACAGCAGCACCCCACCGCCCGGCGCCTGGCCCACCGGCACGCCAAGCTATGGCTACGGCACCACCTCCTACACCCAGTCCAGCTGGACACCCACCACTACCCTCCCAGGCAACGGCAACTACGTGCTCGGACAGTACTACTATGGCGTCGGCCCGCCGCAGAGCCAGCCCTACCTGAACACACAGCCGGTGATCACGCCGTATAACGCCGCCTCGCTTCCGAGCTACCTGACCGGCTACAACATCCCTATGCAGGGCAGTCAGCCGGGCTACCTGCTGCCGCAATCGTCGCCTAGCGGCCCTTAGGCTGCCGTCCGTCCCCGTCTTCAGGACGTTCCAGGAGCCTGTCCCTGCGCGATCGGCGAGGCGCTTCTCCGCAGCGCCTCAGCGCGAGCGCGGTGGGCGTACATGCGCGTCGAGGCTCTCCGCGGCCACCACCGCGCGGGCATAGATGGGCCAGGAACCTCTTGTTCCGGCCGCCAGCTTGCGCGATGATCACCTCGTGAGCGGTGGTTCCCATCCCGCCGGCGACGGATCAGCGCCTGGGAGGAGCGATGCGCAACGCAGAAGTGGCGCGGCTCTTCGACGAGATCGCCGCGATCCTGGAGCTGCAGGGCGACGTCCCGTTCCGCTACAACGCCTATCGGACCGCAGCGCGGCAGATCGCGGCGCTCCCCGAGCCGATCGAGGAGGTCGCTGCCGCGGGGCGGCTCGAGCGCATCCCCGGCGTGGGCAAGGCGATCGCCGCCAAGATCACGGAGTACCTCCGCACCGGCCGCCTCGCGTACTACGACCGCCTGCGCGCCCAGGTGCCCCCCGGCCTGCTCGAGCTGCTCCGGGTTCCCGGCCTCGGCCCGCGCACCGTGCAGCTTCTCCACCGCCATCTCGGCGTCGCCAGCCTGGCCGATCTGGAGCGCGCCGTGGCCGAGCAGCAGGTGCGCACCGTGCCGGGGCTGGGAGCCCGCACGGAAGAGCGGCTCGCACGTGAACTCGCGCGCCTCGCCCAGCCCACCTAGCGCTACCTGCCCTCCGTTCTCCGGAGACCTACTCCAGGCTAGCAGCCCGAGCGCCGAGGAGGCGCCGGCGCCTGTGCGGCCGCGGTGGGCGTCGGCACAGGTGTAGTCGTCCGCGTTACGGCAGGCGTCGGGGTGCAGGTAGCCGTCGGTGACACAACAAGAATCGGCGTCTCGGTCGGCGGCTCGGTGGGAGCAAGCCGCGCAGTCGGAGAGACCGACGCTGTCGGAGAGGGCGGCGCCGTTGGCGCCGGCGTCGGCGTCACCTCGCTGACCCGCGGCGTCGGCGCCGGCGTGGCCTCGCCCACCACCGCCCCCGAGGGAGGCGTCGAGGTACGCGTGACGGCCACCACCGCGGCCGTCGGTGTAGGGGTCATATCAACGGCGGCGCCGGAAGCCATATTGCGGCTGATAAGTGCGAACACGATGATAGCGGCCACGGTAAGCGTCCCTAATATGGAAACGAGGATCGTATAGTTGCGCTGCTCCCGACGCTCTTCGGCCCCTGGGCCAGGTAGTGGTGAAGGGGGCTGCGGGATATGCGCCATAGGAGTGCTCCTCTTACTTATTACTTAGTAGGGCTGCAGCGACTCGCTCACAGTGAGGCGGTGGTAACAGCGCACGCTCTGCTTGCGCACTGGCGGTCCGGCGTACGCTACTGGCGCTACGTTGGTCGCGACGTCTCCGGTCAGCAGGATGGCAGACTCATAGACCTAGAGTGCCCTCTGTAATAACCACGGGATCGCCGTAACTGGCGAAGCTGTGCGAAACAGAAGGGCATCAGAGCCGCTCGGCGAGCGAAGTAGGATTGTTGATGCGCCTCCAGCGGTCGGCAGCTGCCTGCTGGAGGCGCACGCTCGGGAGGTGGAATGGGGCTGCAGTGCCCGTGTAGCTCGCTTAGCGTCCGACTCCGAGCAACCAGAGTAGTATAAGCAGGCCTAGCGGTACACCTAATAGCCAGAGCAGGATGAGAATCATGTTGTCTCCTCTGTGATGATTCGCCGATATGCCTTAGAGAGTCGTCTGGTCCCGTGTCTCTTGTACGGTCTCTCGCTGAGACACGCCGCCGGTGGTCCCACCGGCAGGAGGCGGGGGCTCCGCGGTAGGTGCAGGCGCTACCGTTCCCTGCGCCTGGCTGCTCGACACGGTGCGTGTCGTACGGCTACGCCCCAGGAATGGGACGACGAACATGTTGAACACGGCGCCGAGAAGCGCCAATACCAGAAGGATCGTGAGCCAGACATCGAAATTCACACCCAATCGCACGGTACCCGTGTAATTGAGCACCCAGACTAACGCCAGGATGACGACGATTAACCAGAGGAACCCTGCGGCACCACTCATGATCGTTCTCCTTAAAGCACTCGACCGTCGCTCCGGTCGCCCACGAGCGAGCCCCGAACAGCGAGCCCCTGCGACCAGCGGGCGAGCGATGCGGGGCTCCGCTCGTGACCAAGTACCGGGAAGGCAAGAAGCGTGCCAGCGCACTCGCGCGCCGGCGCCTGGCCACCAGGCGGGTGCCGCTGGTCCACCCGCCGCGGACGCGGACGCCCGGGCCGGCCCGCGTCGGATCACTCTTCGCCACGGGTGCATCCGCCGGGAGGCCGGCGCTAGCCTGCTACACTGTTCGTGCGACCAGCCGTGAAGGAAGGAACGTTCGATGGTGGAGACGCCGCTGACCCTGATGGTGGTCCATGCGCATCCGGACGACGAGACGATCGCCACCGGCGGGGTCCTGGCGCGCTACGCGGCCGAGGGGGTGCGGACGGTCGTGGTCACGTGCACGCGCGGCGAGGTGGGCGAGATTACCGATCCAGCCATTGCCAGCCCCGACACCCTCGCCGCGGTGCGGGAGGCCGAGCTACGCGCCGCCTGTGCCCTGCTGCACGTGACAGCGCTGCACTTCCTGGACTACCGCGACTCGGGTATGGCGGGCACCCCCGAGAACGACGACCCTCGCAGCTTCTGGCGTGCCGACCTCACCGAAGCCGCGGGCCGGCTCGTGGCGCTCGTGCGTCGCTACCGCCCTCAGGTACTGGTGACGTATGACGCGAACGGCTTCTACGGCCATCCCGACCACATCCAAGCCCATCGCGTGACCGTCGCCGCGTTCGAGGCCGCGGGCGACCCGGCACGCTACCCCGACCAGGGGCTCGCCCCCTGGGCACCCGCCAAGCTGTACTACACGGCCGTTCCGCGCAGCCGCCTGCGCGAGTTCAGCCGCCGCCTGCGCGCCCTGGGACTTGCAGAAGCAGCCGCTGAGGAGGAGGACCCCGAGCCCGACTGGGGCACCCCCGACGAGCGGGTCACGACCGCGGTCGACGTGCGGGCCTACGCCGCCCTCAAGCGGGAGGCGCTGGCGCTCCATCGTAGCCAGGTAGGGCCGAACAGCTTCTTCCTGCGCCTGCCCCCGCCGCTCTGGGAGGAGGCGTTCGGCGTCGAGTACTTCGAGCGCGCCGTCTGCCGCGTCGACGCACCGGCGCACGAGGACGACCTGTTCGCAGGCCTGCGCTGCGCGTAGCGACACCCCGCACGCTTGGGGGCGGTGCCCCAACGCACGCTCGGCGTCCTTCGCCTGGAGCGCCCGCAGGGATCAAAGCGCCTGCCGCACCAGCCGTGCCGCCTCAACGAGGCGCTGGACCTTGGCGCGCGCGAGGTCCCGGCTGATCGTCATCAGCCCACAGTCCGGCGCGATCAGCAAGCGGGCCGGGTCGACGTAGCGCAGGGCCGCCTGCACTCGCGCGACGATCGTCTCCACCGGCTCGGGCGGCGCCGGGCCGGGGTCCACACAGCCGTACATGATGAGCCGCTCGCCACAGCCCTGCAGCAGCGCCGGGTCGTAGCCGCTCCGCGCGAACTCAACTGAGAAGCCCCCGATGCGGGTCTCCATCAAGCGCGCCAGGAGGGGCGGATACTCATAGTGGTGCTGCAGGGTGCCGGTCCCCGGGTACCCATAGCAGAGGTGCACGATCGTCGGCACCGTCACCCCCTCTAGGCAGCGATCGAGCGCCTGGGCGCCGTAGGCGGCGACCTTTTCCTGCCAGCGGGTCATGGCTGGCTCGTCGATCTGGATCACGTCGCAGCCCGCGGCCTGCAACGCGAGCAGCTCCTCGTTCAGCGCCGCAGCCACATCCATCGCGAGCGCGGCCTCGTCGCCGTAGACTTCGTCGTAGGTGCTGTCCACCACGGTCATCGGGCCGGGGACGGCCATCTTCACCGGGCGCGTGGTGTGCGCCTTGGCGAAGCGGAGATCCTCGACGACGGCCGGGGCGCGGCGGCGCACCCGGCCCACCACCCGCGGGACCAGGGTGGGCGTCGGCCGGCGCCGGATAGCTTTCGGACGGCGGTTGACCAGATCGAACCCCTCCAGACAGGAGAGCACGTGGTAGATGAAGTGTGGCCGGCGCTGCTCCCCGTCGGTGAGCAGGTCGAGACCGAGGCGCTCTTGCTCGTGGAGCGCCACGATCGTCGCGTCGTCCTGCGCTTCGCGCAGCAGCGCCCCTTCTAGGCGGAACGCCACCTCGGTGCGGTGGTGGTCCGCCAGCCAGCCGGGCCGGGGGAAGCTGCCGACAGTGGTGGTGGCAACGGGCGGAAGGGCCACAGTGTCCTCCAGCAACCTGAGTGTCGAGGGGCTGCACCGGCCGGTGCATGGCCCGGCACACGCGCTGTTCAGAGCGGCCGCGGGGGCCACGCGGGCACAGGGTCACCCCTGCCCACCGGGATCGTGGAGCAGGCTCATCGCCCGATCGTAATCCCCCTGCAGCATGTAAGCATCGACCAGCGCGAGGCGGATCTGCTCCTGGTGCGCGTGGTAGGCGGGATCGCGGAACAGCGGTGTCAGGCGTGTGATCACCAGCCCGGCCTGCTCGGGCGCCTGATCGATAATGGCGCGCAAGCTGTCGAGCGCGGCAGAGACCCGGCCCTCGCGCAGCTGCTGGTCGGCCTGCTCCAACAGGGCGCTCGCTGCAGCAGGCACCGGGCTGGCCGGGGGCCGCTCGCGTGTGGCGGGCTCCTCGGCCCTCGAGGAGGCAGGCCCGGGAGGCCATGGCACCTCTACCTCCCCCATGGGACGCCCGCCCAGCTCCGACAGTCGCTCCCCGACCGACGGCCCCCCTCTCTCAGAGCCCGCCTCGCCAGCACCCGCTTGCAAGGGCGAGCTCGGCGCCTCCCCAGCGGCCGCGGTCAGCTGCTGGCGTGCGCAGGTAAGCGCCTCGGTCGCGCTGGCCAGCGCCTGCGCGAGCCGGTCGAGTTCGGCCTGTGCCGCCGCCACGCGCTGCTCGGCGGCTGTGCGGAGCGCCGCCGCCTCGGCGCGGGCCGCAGCCCGGATCGCCTCCGCCTCCTCCTCCGCGCGTGCCCGGAGCGCGGCCGCCTCCTGGCGCGCTGCCTCTACCAGCTGGCCAAGCAGGCGATCGAGCGCCGCGAGCGTTTCGAGCCGCACCTGGCGCGCCACGCGGAGCGCGGCCTCCAGCGCCTCCTGGAGCTGGCCGATCTGTGCTGCCTCGGTGTTCAGTGCCGAGCGCACCGCGTCCAGCTCTTGCTGGACGCGGTCGAGCGCTTCCGTACCCATCGGTTCACGCTGCTGCGGGTAGCAGGGCTCCGACATGGCTTGCTCTCCTCTCCCCTCTGGCTGGCGGCAGCTTCTCGCCGCCGACGAACGCCCGGGTAGGGGGCGCGATGTAGTTGGCAGTATACCCGGCCGGCCGTCCGAGTTGTCCCTGCTCGGGCCATGCCGTATGCTCCGGTAGAGTGGCAGCCCGCCACGCCAGACGTGCCGCCGGCGGGCGCGCCCGCGACTACCGCAGGGGAGTGTGCCATGCCCGCGATGAGGGGGTCGGCACTCCGGCTGGCCGATGCCTTTGCCCAGCGCTTCCCCCAATCGCTCGCCCGGTCGCGCCAGGCGGCCGGCATCCTGCCGGGCGGCGTGACCCACGACTCCCGCCACTTCCACCCCTTCCCTATCTACGTCGACCGCGCCCAGGGCGCGCGGAAGTGGACGATCGACGGCCATGAGCTGATCGACTACTGGATGGGCCATGGGGCGCTGCTGCTCGGCCACAATCATCCCGCGATTGTCGCGGCCGTGGAGGCACAGCTCGCGCGCGGCACGCACTACGGCGCCAGCCACGAACTCGAGCTGGCCTGGGGCGAGCTGGTTCAGCGCCTCGTCCCCTGCGCCGAGCGCGTGCGCTTCACCAGCTCGGGCACCGAGGCCACGCTCCTGGCGCTGCGCCTGGCACGGGCCTACACGGGGCGCTCAAAGATCATCAAGTTCCAGGGCCACTTCCACGGCTGGCACGACTACGCCGCGGTGGGTATCACCCCGCCCTTCGATGCACCGAACTCCGTCGGTATCCCCGCCGAGACGCTGAGCACTGTCCTGCTCGCGCCCCCCAACGACCTCGCAGCAGTCCGCGCCCTGCTGGACGCCCACCCCGATGTGGCCGCGGTGATCCTCGAGCCCGGCGGCGGGAGCAACGGCCTCATTCCCCCGAACCTGGAGTTCCTGCACGGGCTCCGGGCGCTGACCGCCCGGCGGGGCGTGGTGCTCATCTTTGACGAGGTGATCACCGGCTTCCGCTACGCACCGGGCGGAGCGCAGGAGCGCTACGGGATCACGCCGGACCTGACCACGCTCGCCAAGATCCTGGCCGGTGGGCTGCCGGGCGGCGCCGTGGCCGGCCGCGCCGACATCATGGCCTACCTAGATTACCGCGACGACCCCCAGTGGAACCGCCACGGCCGGATCTACCATCCCGGCACGTTCAATGCCAACCCGCTCTCGGCCGCGGCCGCCGTGGCCTGCCTCCAGCAGGTAGCCACCGGTGCGCCCAACCGCCAGGCCGATGCGCGGGGCACCGAGCTGCGAGAAGGGTTGGAGACCGTGCTGGCGCGGCGCGGTATCCCCGGCTGGGTTAACGGCGAGAGCTCGGTCTTCCACATCATCCTGGCCGAGCCCGGCCAGAAGCGGCCCGGCGCCCCCGCCGACCTGTTCCGCCTCACCCGCGGCCCGATCGCCACGGCCCTGCGCCAGGCGATGCTCCTGGAAGGGGTCGACCTCATGCACACCGGCGCGCTGGTCTCGGCCGCGCACACGCCGGAGGACATCGCCTTCACCATCGAGGCCTTCGACCGCGCGCTCACGCGCCTGGAAGCCGAGGGGCTCCTGCCCGGCGCGTGAGCCCCGCCCTGTGGCGGGTACAAAAAGGGAGGGCAGCGCCTTGGGCGCTGCCCTCCCGCCGTGAGCGCACGCCGGTTAGTACTCCGGCATCGGCGGCGTCGGCGTCTTCTCCTTCTCGGGGATCTCCGTGACCAGCGTCTCGGTGGTGAGGATCATGGTCGCGGCCGAGGCGGCGTTCTCCAGCCCCGAGCGCGTCACCTTGAGCGGATCGATGATGCCGCGCTCGAACATGTTGGCGAAGTCGCCGCGGAGCGCGTCGTAGCCCTCATTCCTATCGGCCCGCCGCTTGACCTCCTCGACGATCACCGAGCCCTCCTGGCCGGCGTTGATCGCGATCCAGCGCATGGGCTCCTCGAGCGCCTTGCGCAGGATGCGGATTCCGGTGGCCTGGTCAGGGTTGTCCTTGGCCACCTCCTGCTCCACCTTGTCGAGCACGTGCATGGCCTTCACGAAGGCCACGCCACCGCCGGGCACGATCCCCTCCTCGACCGCCGCCCGGGTAGCCGACAGCGCGTCCTCGACGCGGTGCTTCTTCTCCTTCAGCTCGACCTCAGTCGCCGCCCCGACCTTGATCACCGCCACGCCGCCCGCGAGCTTGGCCAGCCGCTCCTGCAGCTTCTCGCGGTCGAAGTCGGAGGTGGTCTCCTCGATCTGGGTGCGGATCTGCTGGATGCGCGCCTTGATCTTCTCCTCGGAGCCGTAGCCCTCGACGATGGTGGTCTCGTCCTTCGTGGCCACCACCCGCCGAGCCCGGCCGAGGTCCGAGACCTGGGCGCTGTCGAGCTTCCGGCCGGCCTCCTCGGTGATCACCTGACCGCCGGTGAGGATGGCGATATCCTCCAGCATCGCCTTGCGGCGATCGCCGAAGCCCGGCGCCTTCACCGCCAGGACGTTGAGCGTGCCGCGCAGCTTGTTTACGACCAGCGTCGCCAGCGCCTCGCCCTCGACGTCCTCGGCGATGATCAGCAGGTTCTTGCTTACCTGGAGCACCCGCTCGAGCACGGGCAGGATGTCCGCGATCGCGGAGATCTTCTTGTCCGTGATGAGGATGTAGGGATCCTCGATCACGGCCTCCATCCGCTCGGGGTTGGTGATGAAGTAGGGCGAGATGTAGCCGCGATCGAACTGCATCCCCTCCACGTACTCGGTCTCGAAGCGGAGGGTCTTGGACTCCTCGACCGTGATCACCCCGTCCTTGCCGACCTTCTCCATGACCTCGGCGATCAGGTTACCGATCTCCGGGTCGTTAGCGGAGATGGCGGCCACCTGGGCGATCTCCGTGCGCCCCTGAACGGGCTGCGCCATCTTCTTCAGCTCTTCGACGACCGCCTCGACCCCCCGCTCGATCCCGCGCTTGAGCTGGAGCGGGTTGGCGCCGGCCGCTACGTTGCGGAAGCCCTCCGCGACCATGGCCTGGGCGAGCACCGTGGCCGTGGTGGTGCCGTCGCCCGCCACGTCGTTGGTCTTGGTAGCGGCCTCCTTGAGCAGCTGGGCGCCCATGTTCTCGAAGGGATCCTCGAGCTCGATCTCCTTCGCGATGGTGACGCCGTCGTTGGTGATCGTCGGCGGCCCGAACTTCTTATCCAGCACGACGTTGCGGCCGCGCGGACCCAGCGTGACCTTTACCGCGTCCGCCAGCGCATCAACCCCCCGCTTGAGAGAGCGACGCGCCTCCTCGTGATACAGAAGCTGCTTCGCCGGCATGCACTTCCTCCCGCGTCTCACACCGTGGTGAACCCTGTCGGCCTGCCGCAGCGCCTCACGTGGGGCGGTCGCCTACCCACTCAGCGCGCGGCGGCCGCCGAGGCTCCCTACTTGCTGTCCTCCAGAACCGCCAGAATGTCCCGCTCGCTCAGGATCAGGAGCTCCTCGTCGTCGAGCTTGAACTCCGTGCCTGCATACTTGGCGTAGAGTACTCGGTCGCCTACCTTGACATCCATCGGCTGGCGCTGCCCGTCGTCGATGCGGCCCGGGCCCACCGCCAGGACCTCGCCCTCCTGCGGCTTCTCTTTCGCGGTGTCAGGCAGCACAATCCCGCTCTTGGTCACCTCCTCGCGGGGCAGGGGCTTGACCACGACGCGATCCCCCAGCGGGCGAAGCTTCACTGCCATGTGAACCCTCCTGCTCCAGTCCGAGTGTGTTGCGACCGCACTCGCCGCTACCGGCGATTAGCACTCGGAGAGGCCGAGTGCTAACTTATACTACCCCATCCCGGCCGGGTTAGCAAGCGGGCCGGGCGAGTGCTAACGGCGGCAGGCCGCGCCGCCAGCAGCTCGTCTATAATCGGCGCGGAGGGGTACCATGGACGTGCTTGGCCTCGACCAGGCGCTGACCGAGCTCCAGCCGCTCACGGCGGAGATCAGCGTCCGCCTCTGGCAGCGGGGCGCAACCTACGAAGCCGGCTTGATCGCTTTCCATCCCCAGCCAGTCGCCGATCCGCGGCAGATCTGCCACGCAGACCGCGATCTGCTCTGCCAGGTGCTCCGCGGCCATGGCCGCCTCCGCCTGGGAGCCCAGCAGGTGCCGGTCGCGCCGGGCCTGCTCTGCCGCATCCCCGCCGGCACCCCCCATGACTTCGCGGCCCAGGGCCCCGAACCGCTCGTGCTGTTCTACGCCCTCATCAAGGTGTCATGATCCGGGCGGTGCTGTTCGACTTCTACGATACCCTCGCGTACGTCGATGGGGCGATCATCCGCGCCGCCCGGCACACGATCGCGCGCCGGGCCGGGGTCGACGCGGCGGCGCTGGATGCCCTCTGGCAGGCCACCGCTCACCAGCGCATGCTGGGTGCGCTAGGATCGCTCGAGGAGCAGATCGCCACCCTGCTCGCGCGGCTGGGCCGCCAGGCCTCGCCGGCGCTCGTCCGGGAGCTGGCAGCCATCGATCTGGCAGCGTGGCAGCGCGCCGTCACGCTCTATCCCGAGGCGCGCCCCGCGCTGGCGGCCCTGAAGGCCCGCGGCTACCAGCTGGGCGTGCTCAGCAACTGCTCGCACCAGGCCGGCTATGTCATCGAGCGGGCAGGCCTCGACGACCTCCTCGACGCCCTCACGCTCTCGTTCCGGCTCGGCCTGGCCAAGCCACAGCCGGCGATCTACCTACAGGCCTGTGCCGCCCTCGGCGTCGCGCCCCAGGAGACGGTGTTCGTCGCCGATGGCGCGTTCGGCGAGCTGGACGCCGCCCGCGCGCTCGGCATGGTCACGGTGCTTATCGAACAGGCGCACCAGAGCCGGGCCTATGGCCATAGCACCGGCTGGGATTATCGGGTGGACAGCTTGGCGGCCGTGCCGCCGCTCGTCGAGCGCCTCGCGGCGGGCGGCACTACAGCTGTCGGCTGAAGCCCGCCCCCTCAGGCATCCTCCGCCCGGGACGGTCCCTCCGCCGCACGGCTCCACCGGCGGGCCAGGTAGGCGAGCGCATGGCGCAGCGCGAGATGCTCGCCATCACAGAGCGGCGCACCGTGCGAGCGCACCTGGACCTCGGCACAGGCCGGGCAAGTCACCAGTGTGCACTCGAGGCGTGCCGCCTCGGTCAGTGGCGCCGCAGCCGCCGGCGGGAGCGGCTCCCCACAGAAGCGGCAATGCTCTTCCGGCTCTCGGTGCTCGCCAGCGCTTGTCATGTGCGCCTCGTCTATCGGCCGCTGTGGCCTCTTAAGTCAGGATACCTAAGTCAGCGCGCCGCAGCCCGCGCCAGGCCTGGCGCCGCTCGCCTCTTCTTCGGGCCAGCGAGCTACGCCGTCAACGCCACAGGCGCTGGAAGTAGCCGCTGGCCTCGAGCTCGCGGACGAAGCGGGTGTCGATGAACTCCTCCGGGTTCGCCTGCAGCGCCTGCGGCATGATGGGCGCCAGCTCCTCGAGCGTGGCGCGGATCGCCTCCAGGTCGAGGCGCAGGTCCGGCTCCATGATCTCACGCTCGGCCTCATAGCCGACCTGCAGGGCGCGGGGGTCATCCACCTGCGAGTATTTGGCGATGACCTTCATGGCGAACTCCGGGTCCGTCTTGTAGCGGTGGACGCCTTCGGCGAACGCCGCTAGGAAGCGGCGGAGCAGCTCGGGCTGCTCCTGGATCTTGCGCCGGGTGGTGGCCACCTGGGTCGCGGGATAGCGGTAGTTCATCTTGGACACATCGACGATGACCCGGAAGCCGGCCTCTTCGGCGGCGATGTTGTCCGGCGGGATGCAGCCGCAGGCGTCGATCGCGCCCTGCTGCATGGCGGCGAGGCGCTGGTTCCCCGAGCCCACCGCCAGATAGGTGATCCCGTCGTCGGGATCTATACCGTTGCGCTGGAGCCCCACCCGAACGACGAGTTCGCTGTTCGAGCCGCGCGATGCGACGCCGACGCGGCGCCCGCGCAGCTCGGCAGGCGTGCGGATCTCCGGGCGCCCCATGATCGCCCCCAGGAGCTGGTTCTTCGTGCCGGCGATCAGCACAGCGTCGCTCCCCTGGAGCGCCGCGCGGACGATGGAGGCGGCACCGACGATCAGCACGTCGACCTCGCCCGAGACCAGCGCGGCCACCCCTGCTGGTCCCCCGTTGATGAAGCTCATGTTCACATCGAGCCCGTGCCGGTCGAAGATACCGCTCTCCTGGGCGATCCAGGACACGGACTGCGAGGCCACCAGCGCCGTGTAGGCGAGCTGCACGGACAGCCGGGGCGGCGGGGCGGCCGGTTCCGACGCGCTCGCCTCCGCTCCCGGCCCACGCGCGACCGATGGGGCAGTAGTCGCCGTGGGCGTCGGGGCACAGGCGCTCACGATCACGGCCACAACCAGCACGATGCCTGCAAGCCGCGTGAGTCGGTAACCAGGCATATCCGCGCCTCCTCCGCTCCTCTCGTCCGCACGCCGGGTGCTTCCATCGTAATCGCCATCCGCCCCTCTGACAAGCCGCCGGCCCGGTGCGCTGCAGGAGGCGGCTCGCCGCGCCCACTGTTGCGGCAGCGAGCGGCCTGGCTTACAATCGCTGCGCTATCCCAACTGGCAGAGCCCTTCCGCGCAGCGCAGGGATGGCGCTAGCCACACGCCACCGGCAAGTGAGTGGGGGCGATGGGTGCAGAACCCCGAAGACCGCGGAGACCGGCTAGATGGCCCTGGCGCACTGGAAGAGCGCGCGGTATCTTGGGCCTGTGGCCCGCCGGCCTCGCCGCGATCGCCCTCCTCGTGGCGCTCGGCGCGGTAGGAGCCAACGCGCCGCCGGCCAGGGGGCAGAACCCGCCGCTGCGCCCCGCGCCACCGGCGCTCTTCGGTATCGCCGGCCACGCCTGGTGGCTGGACGAGCACTTCGACACCTTTCTGGGCTTCTACCGCGATCTAGGCGTGACGGGCGTGCGCATTCCCCTCGACTGGAAGCGCTTCGAGCCGCAGGAGGGCCAGTACGACTTCTCCCTCTTCGACCGCGTTTTTCCCCGCCTTGCCGCCGCCGGCCTCGAGCTCACCGTCTACTTCGTGACGGTGCCGGCCTGGGCGACCAGCAACCCCGCGGCCTGCGAGATCCACGAGCAGGAGTTCTGCGACTTCCCGCCGAGCCGCGAGGCGCAGTACCGGGCGGCGGTGCGCGCCGCTCTGACCCGCTATCCGTTCGTGCGCTACTGGGAGGTGGGCAACGAGCCGGAGCTGTGGCGGCGCCAGGGACACGACCCGGCCGATTACCTCCGCCAGCTGCGGCCGTTCTACGAGGAGGCCAAAGCCCTCAACCCGGCTAACCAGGTTGCGATCAGCACCCTCACCGGCTGGCGCTACGTGAGCCGCCTCTACGAGCTGGCTCCCGAGCGACCGTGGGATGCCGTGGCCTACCACCCCTATGGCGGACCCAACGGAGCCGATGCCCCTGCCTGGGGCCTCGCGTCCGACGACGGCGGAACGGGCCTCTACACGCTGGAGATGGACCGCCTGCACGCCGAGATGGCCGCCCGCGGCGATGCGACCAAGCCGCTCTGGATCACCGAGTACGGGTGGGAGCGCGACCCGCCCACCCAGGCCGCCCGGCTGCGTGCCGCCCTGAGCTGGATGGCCTCCCGGCCCTGGATCACCCAGGCGCACCTCCACATGCTGCACGACCAGGGGACGGAACGGTTCGGGCTCACGCGGCTGGAGCCCCCAGGCCCTATCACGCGGAACACGCGCTTCATCCCCAAGACGCCCTTCTACGAGGCGTTCAAGGAATACCCGCGCGCGGCCAGCTCCCCCACGCCACCGCCTGCGCGGTAGCGCAGCACCGCGCTAGTGGAGCTTGTCGCCGCCGTCGACCACGATCATCTGGCCGGTGATGAAGTCGCTGTCGTCCGAGGCGAGGAAGATCACCGTGCCCACGAGGTCCTCGGGAAGCTGTACCCGCTGCAGCGCACGGCTGCCCACCCGCGACTGGCGGAAGCGCAAGACCTCCTCCGTCGGGTTCTCCTCGCTGAGCGTGGAGCCCGGGGCGAGCGTGTTGACGCAGATGTTGTCCTTGCCCAGCTCCCAAGCGAGCGTGCGCGTGAGCCCTACCACACCGGCCTTGGAGGCCACATAGTGGGCGCGGGTGCCGCCACCGCCGTCGAGCACGGTTCCCGAGGCGATGTTGATGATCTTGCCCTTGCCGCGCTGCCGCATGTACGGCACCACCGCCCGGCAGCATAGCCAGGGTCCTTTCAGGTTGACCGCCATGAGGCGGTCCCACTCCTCGACAGTGATTTCCTCGAATCCCACGCGCGACATCGGCACCGTGGCGAAGATCGAGGCGTTGTTGACCAGGATATCGATCCCACCGAAGTGCTCGGCGGTGCGACGCGCCATAGCTCGCGTGGACTCCTCGCTCGACACATCGGTGGGCACGGCCAGCGCCTCGCCCCCTGCACGCCGGATCTCCTCGGCAACCCGCTCGGCCGCTGGTGCGTCGAGCTCGGCGATCGCCACGCGCGCGCCCTCGCGGGCCAACCCGAGGGCATAAGCGCGGCCGATCCCGTGCCCCCCTCCGGTCACGATAGCCACCCGCCCCTGCAATCGCATCCTGTCCTCCTCACTACTCTTCTCGTTCGCGCGGCTCACGCCCGGCGCGGGTATGCTACGGGCGTCCGCGCCGGGCTGTCAACCGCGTGCCGGTCGTGGCGTCAGCGCGCCAGCAGGCGAGGGATGCGCGACAAGAGGAGCGGGCGGGTGAACACGAGGCTGGGCTCGACCGCGCCCAACAGCGCCGCGGGAATGCTCGCCGCAGCCGCGTCGGACGGCGATCCTGCCAGCGAGGCCTCCTCAGCCGCCTCGTCCTCGGTGGCAAGCGGAGGCGCGTCGGGCGGAGCGTCGGCCAGATCAGACGGCTCTGCCTCTGCGGCCGTAACGACCTCGATCCAGATGGGAATCCGCCCCTCGCTCAAACGCCCCAGCTGAGCGAACCCCGCCTCGCTCAGGTCCAGCGTCAATCGGGGGCTCCCTCGATCCTGCACCCGCACGTAGATGTAACGGTCGGTCCCCTGGCGAGTCACCTTGAGCAGCGTGCCTAGCGGGAACCAGTTGCAGGCCGCGATGGTCGGATCCCAGCGGTTGTACCGCGCGCCATTCGCCATCACGGCGCCATGGAGGGAGGGATGGTAGTACGTGGCCGTGGTTCCCACCGGGGTGAAGGCCAGCGCCTCGGCGGGCACGAGAGCGCCGCCGAGCACCGCGGCCAACAGCGCACGGAGAGCACCAGACATCAGACTCGTACTCCTGAAAGGGGAATGGAGAGAGAGGCTGGTGGCGTGGATCGCTGGTCACAGCGGCACACCAGCCACGCTGCGACCTCGCGCTAGCGAGCCGTAGCCGAGCACCGGCACACACGACCCCCGGGCCGCTGCGCAGCGGCCACGCACCGGGACCGTCGAGCAGGAGGAGAGCGCCGGAAAGTGCGCTCGGAGAGCGAGGAAAACGCGGAGAGCGAGAAGGTCGACAGCGCTATGCAGTTGGCGCGCGCGGGCGCTACCCTAACGAGCCGGGCAGCGCCCACGGCGAGCACGCTTCGCTCACATCGTTACGTGGCTCACCCGTGATCAGTCTCGCGCGGCCACGGACTGCTGACCGCGCGGCGCCGGGCAAGGCTGCGGCGCGCGTTTACCGCATCTTCACCGCACCACGCCATGCTATCACACCGCACCCGCGTTTTCGGTCAACCTGACATTACAGAACCGTTACACAGAAGTGCGGCGCTCATTACAGACCTGTGAGCCCCTGGCATGCCGCTGCCGGCGGAGCCGGTGCGCCCCGCTATAATGCGGGCGCGGCCGAAAGCGCTGGCGCCGAGTGCCAGACTGCCCGGCCTCCCCAGGGGGTAGCGTGGTAGCAACGGACCTCGAGACGCTCGTAGCCGCGCTGCGGCGCGAGGTGGAGCAGGCCCGCTTCCACGGCGCCGATCCGGAGCTGGTCGTCGACCCCGCCGATCCACCGCTGGTCATTGTGGCGAAGGCGCTCGCCGCCGAGCGTACGAACGTTCCGCTCCGGCTGGGCGACGCGCGCCTCTCGCTCCAGGAGGACGTCGCCGAGCACCTCTTCTACCGCGGGGTCACGGCCCTCCGCTCCTGGAACTTCACGGCGGCCCAGGAGGCCTTCGAGGAGGCGAGCGCGCGCACCATGGCGCCTGTGCTCCAGCAGCGGCTGGCGCTCTTCCGCGCGATCACCGCGCTCCTGCGCCGCGTGGTGCTGACCGATCCCGACCAGACGCCCCATCATGCTGCCGAGGAGCGCGCGCTCGCACTTGTACCTGCCCTCGACGCGCTCTCGCCGGCCGAGCGCGCCCACTACACCGCCGAGCTGCGCCGCCTGATCGCGCTGCGCCGCGCTGTCGCCCATGATCCGTACCTCCAGACGGTCCACTGCCTGCTCCGCGCGCAACTAGCCAGCAGCGGCGGCGACGAGATCCTAGGCCTGGGGTGGCTGCTACGGGCCGCCACGCTCAACGCGGCGCGGCTCGCCCCCAGCCCCTACCTCGCCGACCTGCTGGCGCGGGCGCGCCACCGCCTCCAGCACTTCCTCGGCAACGCCGCAGACCTCGCCTCTCCCCCAGCGGCAGCACACTCGTCGGAGGCGCCGGCCGAGGCCGCAGCCGAGGCCAGCGCCGCGGTGCCCGTCGCCGAGTTGCTCTCCGCCCTCGCGAGCCACCTCAGCCGCATCTGGGAGAGAGATGTGCGGGGCGATGCCGCGCAGTTCGGCGTGACGCTCTACCACGACGCCTGAGCGCGAGGGGGTTACACTGTGCCGCCGGGCGCCCGCCGCTCATCCCCGGAGTCGCCGCGCGCCGCCTGGGCTCGCCTGCTGGCCGCCCGGGCCCCCGTCTACCTCGACGTGCCGGTGCTCGCCCGCAAGCTGCCGGAGCACAGCGGCCCCTCGCGGCTGGTCCTGGAGATCGTTGCCGAGGGAGAGGGGCCTCTTGGCCTTGCCCGCGTGTTTCCCGGCGAGTGGTATCCGGGCGCCGCAGGCCAGCGCTTCAGCCACTACTTCCTGGTCCTGCAGCGCGCCTACGCCGGGCTCGAGGCCGAAGGCCGTGAGCCCCGCCTGCGCCTGCAGCTGCTCAAAGCCGTGAACGCCGGCCGCGACCGCCCCTATGTGGTGCTGCTCAAATTCGTGGTCGCGCCCGAATTCGCCGTTGCCGGCGGCCACCTGGAACGGCTCTACCAGTGCCCGCTCGCGGCCTACTACCAGCACTTCCTGGGCGTGGCGCGCGATGTGCGGCGCGACGCGAGCCTGCCCCAGTTCGCCGCCGGGCAGGCGATCCACCGCGGCTACCAGCGCGCCGCGCAGGTCTGGCGGCGCACGCGGGACGCCACGGCGGCCCTGGCCGAGTACGACCGTGCGGTGGTGCGCGCCTGGGCGGACGACTTCCCGCACTACCTGCTCGCCCAGGCCGACCAGCCCACGCAGCTGTACCGCCTCCCGCTCCGCGCCGGCCCGGCGCTCGTCCGGCGGCTGCAGGCGCAGTGGCCCGACGGCGCCGTTCGGCTGTATCAGGAGCGCCTGTTCTACTCGCCGGCGCGCGGGCTGGTCGGTCGCGCCGACCGGGTCGCCGAGCCGCATCGGGCCGCCCCGGCGGGCAGCACCGTAGCCGGGCCAGCGCCCCGCGCGCTGTACGAACTCAAGACCACGGGCTCTACCGCGCTGCGCGATCCGCTCACGGGGCGGCGGGCCGCGGGTGGCGTCCAGGCCCTGGCCTACCACGAGATCCTGCGCAGCCTCGACGGGCACCCACCCGAGACGTATGTCGAGATTGTGGCGCCCGAGGGGGTGGAGGCCATCCCGCTGCCCGACCACCCGGTGGTCACGCGCGCCGCCGCCGATGTGCGCGCCGCGACCGACCGCTACCTCGATCTGTTCGCCCAGACGCGCAACATCGGCTACCTTGTCGAGTCCGGCCTCCTCACCGGCTACGACCGCGTCCGCATCGACGAGATTGCCAAGTACGGCTACCGGCTGCGCGGCGTGGGAGGCGACTTCGCCCTCTACAGTGCCGCGCCGCCTTGCCGCAGCTGCCCCGTCCAGACGCGCGGGCTCTGCGAGGATGCCCGTTACTACACCGAGCCTCCCTGGCACGACTTCTTCCGCCACGTGCCGCTCCGCCTCTACCGCTACTGGGCCTGGTTCCACCGCCAGCTCCAGGCGGAGGGGCGCGCGGCACGCGAGCACTTCTTCCGCCTCGCCACGACGCCGCTCGCCCGGCTGGAGGCGGAGGAGGGCATCAGCCTGGCCGGCCTCACCGTCCAGGCGCACCACCGCCTCACCGTGCGGCTCGGGCGCGCGCAGCGCATCGAGACGCGCCTCCGCGAGGACGACCGGGTGCTCGTCACGCCGCAAGAGGTGCCACCGGGCGAGGTGCACTCGGTCGAGGGCATCGTGCGCGCTATCGGTGAGGACTGGATCGAGGTGGAGCTGCGGGACGAGCTAGCCGGCCCGGGGCCATACCGCCTCGACCAGATCGGCCACTGGGAGCGCGTCGACTGGCAGATCGAGGGCCTCACCGATTTCCTTATCGGGGCCATGCAGGGCGCCGGGGTGCGCGGCCGCGCCGTCCAGCTGGAGGAGCTGCCCCGGCTCGCCCGGCTGCTCCTTGGCGATGCGAGCGCGGGAGCGGAGCCCCCTGCTGCCGCGCCGTGTGCGGCGGCTCCGGCCACGACCGACCTCAACCCAGCGCAGCGCCGCGCGTTGGCCGCCGCGCTGGCCCTGCCGCCGGGCGAGCTGCTCCTCATCCAGGGGCCGCCCGGCACGGGCAAGACCGCCCTCATCGCGCAGCTGGTGCGCGAGGTGGTACGCCGCGAGTTCTGGGCCGCGCCCGACGCCCCGCGCCCCATCCTGCTGCTCGCCAATACCCACCGCGCCTGCGACGAGCTGGTAGGCAAGCTCCACGAGCGATGGCCCGACCTCCGCCCCTTCCTCGTCCGGCTGGGACCGGCCGGGGCGGGAATGGACCCGGTGGCGCGCCAGTACGTCCTGGCGGAACGCCTGCGCGTCCGGGAGCAGCTAGAAGGCATCGACTTGCGCACCGCTGGCGCCGAGGCCTTCGTGCGACTGGTGCGCCAGGGCCGGCTGCTGCGCGAGCAAGCGGCGGTCTTCGTTGGGACGCTGGCCAGCGCGACACGGCCGGAGCTGCGCGGTCTGGCGTTCAGCTACGTAGTCGTGGACGAGTGCGGCCAGGCCACCGAGCCCGCAGCCCTGCAGGCGCTGCGCCACCTGCCGCAAGGCTACCGGGGCCGCCTGGTGCTCGTAGGCGACTACCAGCAGCTTCCGCCCGTGGTCCGCACGGACCCGCCCGCAGTCGAGGTGCCGCCCGAGCTAGCTGCGGCCGGCTTCCGTCCGGGCGATGGGCTCCGGACCTCCCTGTTCGAGCGCCTCAGCCGCCTCTATCCCGCACGGCTGGTCACCCTCGAGCAGCAGTACCGCATGTGCGCGCCGGTCTGCCAGGTAGTGAGTGCGACCTTCTACGCCGGCCGGCTGCGCCCCGCTAGCCCCGCCGTAGCGGCGCGGCGCTTAGCGCTCGGCGCGCAGTGCGCCACCCTGCCCACTCCCTGGCGCGAGGTCTGGGACCCGGCCGTGCCGGTCGTCTTCATCGATACCCAGGACGACCCGGCCGCGCGCGACGCCCAGATCCGCTTCGCCGAGGACGAGGCGCGCGACAACCCCCGCGAGGCGGCCCTGCTGGCTGACCTGCTCGCGGCGCTCCTTCACACCCTGCCGCCAGCGGAGGCCGCGGCGCTGGCCGCCGCGGTGGGCGTGATCTCGCCCTATCGCCGCCAGAACAACCGCCTGCGCCAGGATCTCCGCGCC
>Ga0209810_1001043_pt1 | contig 47170 bp, 49 predicted proteins | sample Coa_R1_7_FD_187159 | JGI IMG/M metagenome (GOLD analysis project Ga0209810, IMG submission 187159) | Surface soil microbial communities from Centralia Pennsylvania, which are recovering from an underground coalmine fire - Coalmine... | ecosystem: Environmental > Terrestrial > Soil > Unclassified... | reverse complement strand
CCCTCCAGCAGCCGACGAGCCCGCGCCCTCCCCAGCTACATCCGCTGGTACAACAACCGACGACCGCACAGCTCGCTCGGAGCACGGCCACCCATCAGCCGCGTCTCACACCTCCGTGGTCACGACAGCTAGCGTTTCGCCTCGCCCGCGAACAGGACGGCAGGGGCGTCCTCCTCCGCCGGATCGCGTCCGCGCACGATGACGTCGACGAGCGTGGCGACGACGGCCGCGATCGGGGTCGCGATCAGCACGTACATTGCGCCGAGCAGGTAGCCGACCGCGACGACGGCGACGAGCACGACGAGCGGCGACAGCCCGACCGCGTGGCCCATGATCCGCGGGGCGATGATGTAGTCCTGGAGCTGGCGCAGGACGAGCACGGCGATCCCGGCGCCCAGCGCGACCGTCCAGCCGACGGTCAATCCCACCCCGATGGCGACCGCCCCGGCTGCGAGCGGCCCGACGATCGGCACGAGCTCGACAAGGCCGGCGAAGGTGCCGATCAGGAGCCAGTACGGCTCGCCGTCGAGCCAGAACGCGAGCGACAGCAGCGACGCCACGATCACGACGAGCAGGAACTGGCCGCGGACGAACGCGCCGAGCTTCATGTCGATCAGCACCCACGTGTCGCGGGTCACGCGCCGGTGCTTGCGCGGCACCATCGACTGCACGAGCGCGATCGTCCCGTCGCGCTCGAAGATCCAGTAGGCGCCCACGGCGAACACGAACAGGATCCCCACGAGGATCTCCAGCACCGTCTTCGTCACGACGATCGCGGGGTGGAGGAGGCTCGTCCCGGAGGGGAGCTGGCGCAGACGCTTGTCGATCGCGCTCAGGATCTCGTGGCGGACGCCGTGCGAGTGCACCGCCGCGTGGTGCAGCTGCGAACGCGATGTCGGCACGTGCCCGATCGCGTGGTCGATCTGGGTGATGGCCACCGGCACCACGAGGTAGAGGAAGAGCGCGATCGCCGCGAGGAAGCCGAGGTAGTGGACGACGACGCCGACGCTCCGCGGCACGCGCCAGCGGCGGTAGAGCCACTCGATGCTCGGCCGCATCGCCGAGGCGATCACGAAGCCGAGGAAGAGCAGCGCGATGACGATCCGGATCTTCCAGAGCGCCAGTGCTGCCACTACGATCCCGAGCGCGACGAGGGTCGCCGTCGCCGCGCGGCGTGCGGTTCCGCCCATTTCCCTAGGGATTCCCTTCCGGAAGCAGAACGAAGCCGACGTGAGTCAACCAGTTATCAAGGCTCACCGCCACGGGATCGCGCTCGCGCGCCCGCTCTTCCGCGCGCTCGTGCTCGCGCTCGCCGGCGCCGCCTGCTTCTTCGCCCCCTGGACGGCTGCCGCGGCAGGCGGCGCGGTGCTGCTCGCGCTCGCCGCGATCGTGGCGGTGGTGGCGGTCGCGCGCTGGGACCGGACGCACCTCGTCGTGACCGGGAACGCCCTCGTGGTCGAGCACGGCTTCCTGCATCGCAGCAGCGCCTCGGTCTCGCTGCACGGAACGGTGTTCGAAGTCGAGCGCCCGTTGCTCGGGCGCATCCTCGGCTACGCGACCGTCGTGGCCGGGGAGCTCGAGATCGACTGCGTGCCGCGGCGGCTCACCCGCCTCCTCCAGCAGCGCCGCTGATCCCTTCCGAACACACGTTCGCCGGGTAGACTGGACCCCACATGGCTGCCGACGAGCTCGTCGTCCACGGCGCCCGCGAGCACAACCTGAAGGACATCACCGTCCGCCTGCCGCGGAACCGCCTCATCTGCATCACCGGCCTCTCCGGGTCCGGCAAGTCCTCGCTCGCCTTCGACACGATCTACGCGGAGGGGCAGCGCCGCTACGTCGAGTCGCTCTCCGCCTACGCGCGCCAGTTCCTGCAGATGATGGAGAAGCCGGACGTCGACCACATCGACGGCCTCAGCCCCGCCATCTCGATCGACCAGAAGACGACCTCCCGCAACCCGCGCTCGACGGTCGGCACCGTGACCGAGATCTACGACTACCTGCGCCTGCTCTACGCGCGCGTCGGCCGGCCGCACTGCCCGATCTGTGGCAAGCCGATCGCGGGCCAGAGCCTCGACGCGATCGTCGACCAGGTGCTGAAGCTCGAGGAGGGGACGCGCTTCACCGTCAACGCGCCGATCGTCCGCGGCCGCAAGGGCGAGTACAGGGACGTGTTCGAGGACCTCACGCGCGAGGGCTTCACGCGGGTCGAGGTCGACGGCGAGCAGTACCTCCTCGAGGAGGGCGTGCCCGAGCTCGACAAGAAGTTCAAGCACGACATCGACGTGGTCGTCGACCGCCTCGTCATGCGCGCCGACCTGCGGCTCCGCCTCGCCCAGTCGATCGAGACCGCGGCCGCGCTCGCCGAGGGCCTCGTCGCGATCGACGTCGTCGGCGGGGAGCGGCTCCTCTTCTCCGAGAACTTCGCCTGCCCCGACCACGGCGTCTCGCTGCCCGAGCTCCAGCCGCGGATCTTCTCGTTCAACGCGCCGCACGGAGCCTGCCCGCGCTGCACGGGCCTCGGCTCGCAGCAGGAGATCGACCCGGACCTGCTCGTGCCGGACCCGTCGCTCTCGATCGACGACGGCGCGCTCGTGCCGTGGTCGGTCGGCGGCTCCTCCGGCTTCTACGAGGCTGTGATCCAGGCGATCGCCGACCGCTACGAGATCGACACCTCGCTGCCCTGGTCGGAGCTGACGGAGGCGGAGCAGAACCGCTTCCTCTACGGGACCGACGGCGAGAAGATCTACGTGCAGTACCGCAACCGGATGGGGCGCCGGCGGCAGTACATGCTCGCCTTCGACGGCATCGTCTCGAGCCTGCAGCGCCGCTACCGCGAGACCGACTCGTCGCAGCAGCGCGAGCGGATCGAGGAGTACATGAGCTTCCGGCCCTGCCCGGTGTGCAAGGGGGCGCGCCTCAAGCCGGAGGTGCTCGCGGTCACCGTCGGCGAGAAATCGATCCACGAGTTCACGCAGATGTCCGTGGCGCGGGCACTCGCGTTTCTCGACGGTCTCGAGCTGACGCCGACCGAGGAGCTGATCGGCCACCGGATCGTGAAGGAGATCCGCGAGCGGCTCACGTTCCTCGACGACGTCGGAGTCGGCTACCTGACGCTCGACCGCGCGGCGGCGACGCTCTCGGGCGGCGAGGCGCAGCGGCTGCGGCTCGCGACGCAGATCGGCTCCCAGCTCGTCGGCGTCCTCTACATCCTCGACGAGCCGTCGATCGGGCTCCACCAGCGCGACAACGCGCGGCTCATCGACACGCTCGAGCGGCTGCGCGACCTCGGCAACACCGTGCTCGTCGTCGAGCACGACGAGGAGATGATGCGCCGCTCGGACTGGCTCGTCGACATGGGCCCGGGCGCCGGCCTGCACGGCGGCGAGGTGGTCGCCGAGGGCCCGGCGGCGAAGGTCGAGCGGGTCGCGAAGTCGACGACCGGCCAGTTCCTCTCGGACAAGCGCTCCATCGCCGTGCCGGAGCGGCGCGAGGAGGACCGCGGCACCTTCCTCGTCCGCGGTGCGGCGCAGCACAACCTCAAGGACATCGACGTCGAGTTCCCCGTGGGCAAGTTCATCTGCGTCACGGGCGTCTCGGGCTCGGGCAAGTCGACGCTCGTGAACGAGATCGTCTTCAAGGCGCTGGCGAACCGGCTCAACCGTGCGCGCGTCAAGCCCGGCGCCCACGCGGGCGTGGAGGGGATCGAGGTCTTCGACAAGGTGATCGAGATCGACCAGAAGCCGATCGGCCGCACGCCGCGCTCCAACCCGGCGACCTACACCGACCTGTTCACGCACATCCGCGAGCTCTACTCGCTGACGCCGGAGGCGAAGGTGCGCGGCTACAAGCCGGGCCGGTTCTCCTTCAACGTCCGCGGCGGGCGCTGCGAGACGTGCAAGGGCGACGGGCAGATCAAGATCGAGATGCACTTCCTGCCCGACGTCTACGTGCCGTGCGAGACGTGCAAGGGCGCGCGCTACAACCGCGAGACGCTCGAGGTGCGGTTCAAGGGCCGCTCGATCGCGGACGTGCTCGAGATGTCGGTGGAGGAGGCGCTGCGCTTCTTCGCCAAGATCCCGAAGATCCGGCGCCGTCTGCAGACGCTGCACGACGTCGGCCTCGACTACATCAAGCTCGGCCAGCCGGCGACGACGCTCTCCGGCGGCGAGGCGCAGCGGGTCAAGCTCGCGGCCGAGCTGTGCAAGGTCGCGACGGGGAAGACGCTCTACATCCTCGACGAGCCGACCACCGGCCTCCACTTCGCGGACATCGAGAAGCTGCTCGAGACCCTGCAGCGGCTCGTCGACGGCGGCAACACGATGATCGTGATCGAGCACAACCTCGACGTGATCAAGCAGGCCGACTGGGTGATCGACCTCGGCCCGGAGGGCGGCGAGGCCGGCGGGGAGCTCATCGCCGTCGGGACGCCCGAGGACGTCGCGCAGGCGGAGGGCAGCTTCACCGGCCGTTTCCTCCAGCACGTTCTGCCCGAGGTCGCGGTCGCGGCTGCATGAACAAGTTCGTCTTCCCGTGCGTGTTCGGCGGCACGGAGACGACCCGGTTCCCGACGCGCTGAGGCTACGCTCCGTCCGTGGCGGCGACCGTCGAAACCGCGCGTCCCTCGGCGCTCGAGCGGAGCTGGTGGCTGCGTGCGCCGGCGGTGCTCGTCGCGCCGCGCGCCGTCTTCGTCTCGTTGCGCGACGAGTCGGAGTCGGCCCTGGAGGCGCGGCAGGAGCCGCTGACCGCGATCGCCGCGCTCGCGGGAATCGCGGGCGTGCTCGGGACGCCGGTCGCCCGCCAGCTGCTCGACGACTTCTCGTTCTCGGTCTCCCTGATCCCGGTCTGGGCCTTCTTCGGCGGCGTCGTCTACGCCGTCGCCGTCTACTGGCTCGGCGGGGGCCTGCTCTACGGTGCGGCCCGCCGGTTCGGCGGTCTCGGCAGCTACCGGCGCGCGCGCCACGTGCTCACCCTCTCGGCGATGCCCCTCGCGCTCGCCCTCTTCACGCTCTGGCCGGTCCGGATCGCGATCTACGGGGAGGACCTCTTCCGCACCGGCGGGACGGACTGGGGCCCGGGAGACCGGGCCTTCGGCGGCCTCCTCTACTTCGCGTTCGCGTGGAGCGCGCTCCTGCTCGTGATCGGCGTGCGCAGCGTGCACGGCTGGAGCTGGGGCCGCTCGCTGGCGACCGTCGCCCTTGCCGCGGCCCTGCCGGCGCTGCTCGTGCTCGCCACCGTCTCCTAGCGCGGCGGTTCTCGTAAGGAGCCGCGCGGCTTCGGCGTCCCCTCGAACTCGGCCTGCTCCTCCTCGGGCATGGCGTACGTGTGCCGCTCCTCCGGGAACGCTCCGCTGCGGACCTCCTCCGCATAGCGCTCGAGCGCCTCGACGATCGCCTCGCCGAGCTCCGCGTAGCGCTTGACGAACCGCGGCGCGTGGCCCTCGTAGAAGCCGAGCATGTCGTGCCAGACGAGCACCTGGCCGTCGGTGGCCGCGCCCGCGCCGATGCCGATCGTCGGCACCCCGAGCGCCCGCGTCGCGGCTTGGGCGACGGCAGGAGGGACCGCTTCGAGCACGACGGCGAAGCAGCCGGCGGACTCGAGGGCGAGCGCGTCCTCCACCAGCATTCGCGCGCGCTCGGCCGTCCGGCCCTGGGCTCTGAAGCCGCCGAGGACGGTCGCCGTCTGCGGCGTGAGACCGACGTGCCCCATCACGGGAATCCCCGCGCCGACGATCGCGCGGGCGCGCGCCACCGACGTCCCGCCGCGCTCCAGCTTGACCCCGTCGGCGCCGCCCTCCTTCACGAGCCGCACCGCGTTCCGCACCGCCTGCTCGTCCGACTCCTCGTAGGAGCCGAACGGCATGTCGGCGATCACGAGCGGCCGCTTCGCGCCGCGCGTCACCCACTGCGTCATGAACACGATCTCGTCGAGCGACACGGGAACCGTCGACTCGCGGCCGTGCACGACCATGCCCGACGAGTCGCCGACGAGGATCAGGTCGACGCCCGCGGTGTCGGCGAGGCGGCCGCTCGGCGCGTCGTAGGCCGTGACCATGACGATCTTGTCGCCGCGCCGCTTCATCTCGCCGAGCTCCGGCAGCGGGAGCTTGCCGGCGGTCCAGGAGGCGTAGCGCGCGGGCTTCGGGTTGTCGCTCATCTGAGCTCTCCTTCCAGGAGGACGTTGTCGATCAACCGGGTGGAGCCGACGCGGATCGCGGCGGCGAGGAGCTTGGCGTCGCCGAGGTCGAGCACCTCGACGTACTCCGGCTCGAGACCGTTCAGGGAGGCTCGCGCGGCCGCGGCAGGATCGGGCTTGTCCGCCGCGGCGAGGAGCGCCCGCGGCAGTGTCAGCGCGCGCTCGCGGTCCTCCGCCGAGAGGCGCACGTTGCGGGACGAGAGCGCCAGCCCGTCGGGGTCCCGCACCGTCGGCACCACGCGGATCTCCACCGGCACGTGCAGGTCGCGGACGAGGCGCCGGATCACCGCCACCTGCTGCGCGTCCTTCTGGCCGAAGTAGGCGCGCTCGGGCCGGACGAGGTTGAACAGCTTCAGGCAGACGGTGGCCACGCCGCGGAAGTGGCCGGGCCGCGCCGCTCCCTCCAGGCCCGTCTCCTGCGGCTCGACCCAGGTCGCGAAGCCCGGGGGGTAGAGCTCCCCCGGCGCGAAGACGACGTCGACGCCCTCCGCCTCCGCGACCCCGAGGTCGCGCGTCTCGTCGCGGGGATACGCCTCGAGGTCCGCCGACTCGTCGAACTGCGCCGGATTGACGAAGAGCGACATCACGACCCGGTCGTTCTCCGCCCGTGCGGCGCGGAGCAGGACACGGTGGCCGTCGTGCAGCGCTCCCATCGTCGGCACGAGACCGGTACCCGGCGCGGTCTCGAGCTCCTCGATCTCGCGGACGACCTTCATGCGAGCAGCACCGTCGCCCCCGCGAGCGTCTCGTAGAGGTGCTCGAGCTCGGGGTGGCTCGCCGCGATCGCCTGCTTGTGCGCCTGGACGGTGGCCCAGTCGCCCCGCGCGATCGGGCCGGTGAGCTCGAAGCCGTGGTCGATCGTCCCCCGCATCAACGGCACGAGCGCCTCGGTCGGCACGCCCAGCCGCACGGCCGCCCGCTGCAGCGTCACGAGGTAGTTCGAGGCGAACACGGCGCCGGCGTGATAGAGCGGCCGGTCCTCGTCGGCGAGCTCGAACGGCCGCAGGCCGAGTGTCTCCGCGAGCTCGCGCGCGACGGCGAGCGCCTCCTCGGTCTCACCGCTGACGGCCGCCCACGCACCGTCCAGCTGGGACGGGTCGCCGCTGCGGTCGAACGTCTGCAGCGGATGGAGCGAGAACCGCCGCTCGTGCGGCTCGAGCGCGGCGAGCGGCGTCGCGCCCGAGACGTGACCGACCCAGCCGTGTCCCGGTGCCAGGCATCGAGACACGTCGGAAATGGCCGCGTCGGGAACGCAGAGCAGGATCACGTCGGGGTCGTCCTCCGTCACGGCGACGCCGCGCTCGCGCAGGCGGGTGGAGACGGCCGAACCGACGCGGCCCGAGCCGATGATGTGGGCTCTCTCGATCACGGTCTCGCTCCAGCTCCGTAGCGGATGCCGGGCAGGACGAGTCTAGCTCCGGCGGCTCACGGAACGCTCATGGTTGGGCGGCGAGCCTCGGGAGAGAAGAACGTTGGTGCGCCTGGCCCTCCTCCTGTTGCTGGCCGCCGTGACCGCAGTCGCAGCCGGCTGCGCCGGCTCGAGTCGCCCGACCGCCGCGAAGCGGGCGCCGGAGCCGCACCGGCCGCCGCGGCGACAGCCGAAGCCGAAGGGCCCGTTCGCGCAGCCGCTCGGCAGGCCGCACCTGGCCCCGGGCTCCGATCCGTCAGTCTTGCCGGCAGACGTCCTGATCGCCGACCGCTCGAACAACCGGCTGCTCGTGGTCGACCCGTACGGCCGCATCGTCTGGCGTTTCCCACGGCCGGGCAGGGCAGGCCTGCCGCTTCCCGACGACGCCTTCTTCTCCCCCGACGGCCGCAGGATCGTGGTCACGGAGGAGGACGTCGACGTCGTGAGCGTCGTCGATGTCGCGTCACAGCGCGTCGTCTGGCGCTACGGGGCCGTCGGCGTCCCGGGGAGCAGCTCCGACCGCCTCGCCCATCCGGACGACGCCATGCTCCTGCCGGACGGCTCGATCGCGGCCGCCGACATCGAGAACTGCCGGCTCGTGCTGCTGCGCCCCCCCTCGCACCGGCCGGTGCGCACCTCCGGCAGCCCGGCCGCCGGCTGCGTCCACTCGCCGCCCTCGGCCTGGGGGAGCCCGAATGGAGTCTTCCCGCTCCCCGGCGGTGGGACGCTCGTGACCGAGATCAACGGCGACTGGGTCGACGCCGTCTCTCCGGCCGGACGCGTTCTCTGGTCCACGCATCCGCCGGGCGTCTCCTACCCCTCCGACTCGAACGAGGTCCGGCCCGGTCTCTTCGTCACCGTCGGCTGGCAGAGCCCCGGGATCCTCGAGACGTTCGACCGGAACGGCCGGCTCCGCTGGCGCTACCGGCCGCGGCCCGGCGCCGCGCAGCTCGACCACCCGTCGCTCGCGTTGCCGCTCCCGAACGGCGACTTCCTGGTCAACGACGACTTCAACGACCGGGTGATCGTCGTCGACCCGCGCACGAACCGGGTCGTCTGGCAGTACGGCCACACGGGCCTCGCGGGGAGCGCGCCGGGGTATCTCTCCCGGCCCGACGGCGTCGATCTCGCGCCTCCGGCGGCGCTGATGTCGCGCGTTCATGCGAGGATTCGGTTGCCCGGATGAGCTCCGCCGCCGCCAGCCTCGCCGATTTCCGTCGCCTCTCGCCCCGCCGCGAGCTGGTGCTGGGCGCTGCGCTCACCGCAGTGTTCGCGGCTCTCGTCCTGCTCGTCGGGCCTGCCCCCGGGGACGCGCCCGTCCACCTCTACCGCACCTTCCTCGTCCGCGACGGAGCGCTCGTCTGGGACAACTTCTGGTACGCGGGGACCTACCCGCTCGCGTCGTACAGCCTCCTCTACTACCTCCCGGCGGCGCTCGTGGGGAACCTCCCGCTCGTCTTCTTCGCGGCCGTCTCTTCGACCGTGCTCTTCGCCTCGATCGCGCTGCGTCAATGGGGGAGGGCGGCGCTCTGGCCCTCGCGCGTCTTCGGCGTGCTCGCCGCGGCGCCGATGTTCACCGGCCTCTACGCCTACTCGCTCGGCTTCACGGCCATGCTCGCGACGCTGAAGCTGCTGCAGCTCCGTCGCCTGCGCCTCGCGGTGCTCACGGCGGCGCTCACCGTCGGCTTCAGCCCGCTCGCCTTCGCGTTCCTCTGTCTCATCGTCGGCGCCTACGCGATCTCGCGGCGGCGGATCGCGCGGCGGCATCTCTGGTTCGGTGCCGGCCTCGGCGTCGCAGCCGGGATCGAGCTGCTCGCGCTCGTCCTCTTTCCGGCGAGCACCGGCGTCTATCCGTTCCACTGGATCGACTTCATCTCGGTGCTCCTCGTCACGGCGCTCGGCGTGCTCGTCGCCCGCAAGGCGCGAGGCGCCGGGCCGCTCGTCGCCTTCTACGCCCTCTGGGGGCTCGGGAGCGTCGTGGTCTACATCGTCCCCTCGCCGCTCGGGGACAACTGGACGCGCCTCAGCGCCTTCGTCTTCCCGGTCATGCTCCTGACCGCGAGCCTCGCGCGCTTCCGCCCCCGCCGCCTGGTCGTGTTCGCGCTCGCGGCGGCCCTCGCCTACAACCTCGTGCCGTACGCGCTCCTCGTGCCGTCGCGGCTCGACAACAACACACAGAGCGCGAGCTTCTGGCGGCCCGCGATCCGCTTCCTGCGGGCGCACGAGCAGCCGGGCTACCGCGTCGAGGTCGTGCCGACGGCGGAGCACTGGGAGGCGTACTGGATCCCGAAGTCGGGCTTCCCGCTCGCGCGTGGCTGGTACCGGCAGCTCGACGTCGCCGACAACCCGGCCCTGTACGAGCACGACCTCGACGCCGCCGCGTACCGCCACTGGCTGCGCTCCGACGCGGTGCGCTACGTCCTGCTCGCGAGATCCGCGCCGCTCGACTGGGACGGCGGGCCCCAGGAGGCGCGCGTCCTCCGCTCGCCGAGCTCCGGGCTCAGACTGGTCTTCGAGAGCCCGAACTGGGCGATCTACGAGCTGCCGCACGCGACGCCGCTCCTGACCGGGCCCGCGAGCCCCGTCGTCACGGCCTTCGGCCACACGGTTATCCGCGGGCGCGTCTTCGCGGCGGGCCGGTACCTGCTGCGTGCGCACTACAGCCCGTACCTCCGCCTGCATGGGAGCGGCTGTGTCGCCCCCGGCCCCGACAAGATGACGGTCCTGAGGTTGACGCGGCCGGAGCCCTTCGCGGTCGCGGTGCCGGGAACGCCGGGCGGCCTCGTCCGCGAGCTCTTCGGTGGCAAGCGCGCGAGCTGCGCCTCGTAGCGCCGCTAGCATCCGGTCGGTGCCGATCTACGAGTACGTCTGCATGGAGTGCGAGTCGCATTTCGAGGAGCTCGTCCGCGGCGAGCAGCAGGTCGCCTGCCCCGATTGCGCCGCGACGAACGTCTCGCGCCAGTTCTCCTCCTTCGCCGTCCACGGGGTGACGAAGCCGGTCACCGCCGGAGGCGGCGGCGGCCGCTGCTGCGGCGGCTCCTGCGGCTGCGGCGGCTCCTGCGGCTGCGGGCACTAGTCCCGGCATGGCGCGGGGGGACGAGGACGGCGAGCTGCTGACGCCCGCCGCCTACGCGCAGCTCGAGTCCGAGCTCGCCGAGCTCGAGGGGCCGAGGCGCAGGCAGGTCGTGCAGGCGATCGCGACCGCGCGGGCGCACGGCGACCTGTCCGAGAACTTCGAGTACCACGCGGCGAAGAACGAGCAGGGGCTGCTCGAGGCGCGGATCCGGGTGCTGCGCCACCGGCTCCAGCATGCGACGATCCTCGACGAGGAGGCGGCCGCGGCGAGCGGCGTCGTCACCGTCGGCTCGCGCGTGGAGCTCCTGCGCGACGACGGCGAGCGGCTCGAGATCGAGATCACCGGCGTCGGGGGCGTCTCGCCGGACTCGCCGGTCGGGCAGGCGTTGCTCGGCAAGGCACCCGGCGACGAGATCGAGGTGGACGCGCCGCGCGGGCGCTGGCGGGCGCGGATCGTGTCCGTCGGCCGGGCCTCGTAGACTCGGCGGCATGAGCGTAGGCTGGACGGAGCTCAGCAAGGAGCGGAGGCGCCGGCTCGGCCGTCGCCGGAGCGGGAAATGAGTGCGGTTCCGGTGCAGTCCCTGGACGCGCTCGCGGAGTACGCGGCGGCGACGGCCGGCTGCACGCGCTGCCGGCTCGCGCAGGGAAGGACGCAGGTCGTCTTCGGCGCCGGGAACCCGCACGCCGATCTGATGTTCGTCGGCGAGGCGCCGGGCTTCCACGAGGACAAGCAGGGGGTTCCGTTCGTCGGCCAGGCCGGGAAGCTGCTCGACCGGCTCCTCGCCGGGGTCGAGCTCCGGCGCGACGACGTCTACATCGCGAACGTCCTCAAGTGTCGCCCGCCCGGCAACCGCGACCCCCAGCCCGACGAGATCGAGTCGTGCGAGCCGCACCTCTTCCGGCAGATCGAGCTGATCGAGCCGAAGGTGATCGCGACGCTCGGCAACTTCGCGACGAAGCTCCTCTCCGGCCGTCCGCTCGGCATCACGCGCGTCCACGGCCAGGAGCAGGCGCTCACGATCGCGGGGCGCAGCGTCCTCCTCTATCCGCTCTACCACCCGGCCGCGGCTCTCTACACGCCGGCGATGCTCGAGGTGCTGGAGGCGGACTTCGCGCGCCTCCCCGAACTCATGGGACGCGGCGCCCAGCCCGCGGCCGTGGCGGCTCCCGAGCCGGAGCCCGAGCCTGCGGTCGAGGCTCCCGCGGAGCAGCTGGGCCTCTTCTAGAGCGGCTCGTCGAGCCCCTGCACGGCGACCATGCGGAGGCTCGCCGCGCCCTCGCGAAGGCGCCTCGCCTCCTGGTACTCCTGCGAGTCGTACCACCGCCTCGCGGCGTCGAGGTCGGGGAACTCGAGCACGACGAGCCGTGAGGGATTCCAGTCGCCCTCGAGCACGGCCAGCTCGCCGCCGCGCGCGACTAAGCGGCCGCCGCCCGCATGCACCGCGCCCGGCGACGCGTGCTTGTACGCCTCGTAGCGCTCCGGGTCCTGGACGTCCGTCTCGACGATCACGTAGGCGGGCATGGTTGGATCGTACGCGTGGAGACCCGGAGCCAGTCGCCCGAGGAGACCGAGGCGCTCGCGGGCGAACTCGCGCGGCGGCTCGCTACCGGCGACGTCGTCACGGTCGCCGGCGAGCTCGGCTCCGGCAAGACGACGTTCGTCCGCGGCGCGTGCCGCGCCCTCGGCGTGCGCGAGCGCGTGACGAGCCCCACGTACACGATCGGGCATCGCTATCACGGCGACGGCGTCGAGGTCTCGCACCTCGACCTCTACCGCTTCCAGGGCGTCTCGCCGGCGGAGTGGGGTGACCTGGAGCCGTACTTCGAGCAGGCGATCGCGTTCGTCGAATGGCCGGAGGCCGGAGAGGGCCTCCTGCCCTCGCCTCGTTTCGCGGTGCGTTTGCGGCATGCTGGCGCTGGGAGAGCGGTGGAGATCGAGGAGTGCTGACGTTGGCCTTCGACACTGCGACGGCGGTCGCGACGAGCGCGCTCGTGGACGGGGACGAGGTTCTCGGCGAGCGGGTCTCGCGTGCGCAGACGCTGCTCGAAGACGTGGACGCGCTGTTGCGCCAGGCGGGCGCGCATCCGTCGGCGGTGGACCGCCTCGCGGTCGGTATCGGCCCGGGCAGCTTCACCGGTGTCCGGATCGGCCTCGCGGTCGCGCGCGGGCTCGCGCTCTCGCTCGACCTGCCCGGCGTCGGCGTCTCGACCCTCGCCGCCCTCGCCGCCGGCGCGCCGGGCGCGCTGCCGGTCGTGGACGCGAAGCGGCGCGAGGTGTTCACGCTCGTCGAAGGCGAGCCGCACGTGCTCGCCCCGCAGGAGCTGTCGCTGGATGAGGGCGCGGTCTGCGTCGGCGACGGCGCGAAGCGCTACCGCCGGCTGCTCGAGGAGCGCGGTGCAGTCGTGCCGCCGGACGACGACGAGCGGCATGTGCCGCGGGCCCGCTTTCACGCGGCGCTCGCGGGCGAGCCGGGACCGGTCGACGAGCTCGAGCCGCTCTACCTCCGCGTCCCCGATGCCGAGAGAAAGTTCCGATGACGACGATCGAGCTGCGGCGGCTGGGGCTCGGCGACCTGCTCGCCATCGAGGAGATCGAGCGCCGCTCGTACCCCACGCCGTGGTCGCGCTCCATGTTCGCGGGCGAGCTCGCGAAGCCGAGCTCGATCTGCCTCGGCGCCTTCGAGGCGGAGGGAGAGGACGGCCCTCTCGTCGGCTACCTGATCGTCTCGCGCTACGTCGATGCCTGGCACGTGATGAACGTCGCCGTCGACCCCGACCACCGCGGGCGCGGCGTCGCGACGATGTTGCTCGAGCGGCTCTTCGATCTGACGGCCGACGACAGGCGCCGCGGCTACACCCTCGAGGTGCGCGTCTCGAACCGGAAGGCGATCGACCTCTACGAGCGCCTCGGCTTCCGCTCGCGCGGCCTGCGGCGCGGCTACTACACGGACAACCGCGAGGACGCGCTGATCATGTGGAAGGACCCGGTCGCCGCGCGCGGTGCGTGACCCTTTTGTGACGGTACGTCGTACCGGTCTGATCCTCGGGGTCGAGACGAGCTGCGACGAGACGGCCGCGGCGCTGGTGACCGAGGAGGGCGCGATCCGCTCCAGCGTCGTCTCCTCGCAGGCGGAGCTGCACGCGCGCTACGGCGGGGTCGTTCCCGAGGTCGCGTCGCGACGGCATCTCGAGCTCGTGTCGCCCGTGATCCGCGAGGCGCTCGCGGAGGCAGGCGCCGAGCTCGAGGACGTCGACCGCGTGGCGGTGACCCGAGGGCCGGGGCTGATCGGCGCGCTGCTCGTGGGCCTCGCCGCGGCGAAGGCGGTGGCCTGGTCGCGCCGCCTGCCGCTCGTGCCCGTCGACCACCTCGACGGCCACGTCGCCTCGCTCTACCTGGAGCCGGAGCCGCTCGAGCCGCCGTTCCTCTGCCTGCTGGCGAGCGGCGGCCACACGCTGCTGCTCGACGTCCGCTCGCACACCGAGCACGAGCTGCTCGGCTCGACGCTCGACGACGCGGCAGGCGAGGCGTTCGACAAGGGGGCGCGCCTGCTCGGGCTCGGCTATCCGGGCGGCCGCGAGATCGACCGGCTCGCGCGGGGAGGCGACCCGCACGCCTACGCCTTTCCGGTCGCGCGCGTCCGGGGGCTCGACTTCTCGTTCTCCGGGCTGAAGACGGCGCTCCTGTACGCGGTCCGGGAGCTCGGGGAGGGAGAGCTCGAGGCGCGACGGGCCGACCTCGCCGCCTCTTACCAGGAGGCGATCGTGCGGGCCCTCGCCGAGCGGGTGCGGGAGGCCGCGGACCAAACCGGCCGGGAACGGGTCGCGATCGTCGGCGGCGTGGCCGCGAACTCGGCACTCCGCGCGGCGCTGCCCGACGCCGCCGCCGCTCCTCTCGCCCTCTGCACCGACAACGCGGCGATGATCGCGTCGGCGGCCCGCTGGGCCGAGGCGGTGCCGTACCCGCGGTACCTGGCGCTCGACGCATACGCCTCGCGTTAGACTCGCCGCGGCGTCAGGTTTTTCGCCCGTTTGCAGCGACAAAAGGAGCAGAGCGTGGCAGTTGCGACGACGTCCCACCTGCGCGAGAACCCGTTCGAGCTCGCCCGTGAGCAGCTGCGGCGCGTGGGCTCCACCTTCGAGATCGATCCGAACCTCGTCGCGGTCCTCGGCGAGTGCAAGAAGGCGATCGAGGTGTCGATCCCCGTCAGCATGGACGACGGGTCGACGCAGGTCTTCAAGGGCTACCGCGTGACGCACAACATCGCACGCGGGCCGTCGAAGGGCGGCATCCGCTACCACCCGGACGTCACCCTCGACGAGGTCAAGGCGCTCGCGATGTGGATGACGTGGAAGTGCGCGCTCATGGGCATCCCGTTCGGCGGTGCCAAGGGAGGCGTTGTGTGCGACCCGAAGAAGATGTCGCGCGGCGAGCTCGAGCGGATGACCCGCCGCTTCACGAGCGAGATCATCAACGAGATCGGGCCGGAGAAGGACATCCCGGCGCCCGACGTCGGCACCGACGGCTCGACGATGGCCTGGATCTTCGACACGTACTCGATGAACAAGGGCCACTCCGTCCTCGGCGTCGTGACCGGCAAGCCCCTCACCATCGGCGGCTCCCTCGGCCGCGTCGAGGCCACTTCGCGCGGCGCCCTCTTCTGCATCCGCGACGCCGTCGCGAAGCTCGACAAGCGCATCGCCGGGCTGAAGGTCGCCGTGCAGGGGTTCGGCAACGTGGGCAGCTACCTCGCGCACTTCCTCCACCAGGAGGGCGCGACCGTCGTCGCGGTCTCCGACTCGACGACCGCCCTGTACAACCCGAAGGGCATCGACGTCCCGGCCGCGTTCGCCCACAAGGCCGAGAACCGGACACTCGCCGGGCTGAAGGACGCCGAGACGATCACGAACGAGGAGCTCGTGCTGCTCGAGTGCGACATCCTCGCGCCGTGCGCGCTCGAGCAGGTGATCACCGAGGAGAACGCCGACCGCGTCAAGGCCTCGATCATCTGCGAGGGCGCGAACGGGCCGGTCACTCCGGGGGCCGACGCGATCCTCGAGGACCGGGGCGTGCTCATCCTCCCCGACGTGCTCGCCAACGCCGGCGGCGTCGTCGTCTCGTACTTCGAGTGGGTCCAGGGCCTTCAGGAGTACTTCTGGAAGGAGGTCGAGGTGAACGCGAAGCTCAACGACATCGTGAGCCGCGCGTTCGACGAGACGTGGGAGACGGCGCAGAGCCGCAAGCTGCCGATGCGGGTCGCCGCCTACGGCCTCGCGGTGCGGCGCGTCGCAGAGGCGACGGTCACCCGAGGGATCTACCCGTAACGGAGGTCGTGCTCTACACCGCGTCGGGCTGCCACCTCTGCGCGGCGGCGCGGCGCGTCGTGACGAGGGCGCGGGACGAGCTCGGCTTCGAGCTGCGCGAGGTCGCGATCGACGGCGATCCCGCGCTCGAGGCGGCCTATCGGGAGTGGATCCCGGTGGTCGAGATCGACGGCCGGAGGCGCTTCGTCTACCACGTCCACCCGGAGGCACTGCGTCGCGCGGTTGCACAAGCGGGCGCGTAACCGGGCTGGTACAACAGAGAACGCTGTCACGAAGTCGAGCAGACGAAGGGGGTCGCGTGGCCGAGCGGTTGAACGTCGGCGTCGCGGCGCGCCTGTCCCGGTACCTGCAGGTGCTGACCCAGGCGCGCAAGATGGGCAAGACGCGTATCTCGTCGCAGGAGATCGCGGAATACACGAACATCAACGCGACGCAGATCCGCCGGGACCTGTCCAACTTCGGCAAGTTCGGCAAGCGTGGCGTCGGCTACTCGATCGAGCTCCTGCTCGACGCGATCCGCAAGATCCTGCGCACGCAGGGGCAGCACAACGTCGCGCTCGTCGGCGCGGGCCGGCTCGGTCAGGCGATCGCGTCCTCCTCGATCTTCGCGGAGCACGGCATCAACATCGCGGTCGTCGTCGACACCGACGAGTCGAAGCACGGGCAGCCCATCGGGCGCGTGGAGGTCGAGCCGTACGAGCGGCTGCCGGAGCTCGTGCGCGAGCGCAACGTCGTGGTCGGCGTCCTCGCCGTGCCCGCCGAGGCGGCGCAGCGGGCGGCGGACGACCTCGTCTCGGCGGGCGTGAAGATCATCTTCAACTACTCCGAGGCGCTGCTCGAGACGCCCACGGACGTGACCGTGCACACGTCGAACCCCGCCGTCGAGCTGCTCTACGCGCTGTACTTTCACCTGACCTGAACGTCCTCCTCTGGCACGGCTATCTGCTCGGCGGCACCGGGTCGAACGTCTACACCCGGGCGCTCGCGCGCGAGTGGAGCCTCGCCGGGCACGGCGTCACCGTGGTCTGCCAGGAGCGGCATCCCGAGCGGTACGACCTCGGTGGAGCTCGGGTCGTCGTCCCGGATCTGCCCGGCGGCCTGCTGCCGGTCTTCGTCCTCGACCGCTACGAGGGGCTCGAGGCGCGGCTCCTCGTCGACTTCAGCGAAGCCGAGCGGGACGCATACGTCGAGGCGAACGCGGCGGCCTTGCGGGAGCTCGGTCCGGCGGATCTCGTCTTCGCGAACCACGTCGTCCTCGGGGCACCGGTGGGCGCCGCGAGCGGCTTGCCGTTTCGGGTCAAGGCGCACGGCTCGGAGCTCGAATACGCGCTGCGCGGGCGGCCCGACCTCGCGCGCTGGGGCGCGGAGGCCCTCGCCGGGGCCGAGGTCGTCTACGCCGGCTCGGAGCACATCCGCGACGTGCTCGAGGAGGTGTGTGGGCACGTCGACCGGGTCGAGATCGTGCCGCCCGGCGTCGACCTCGACGAGTTCCGGCCCGAGACGCGGCGAGAGGCGCTCGCCGCCCTCCTCGCGCAAGCCCGGGCCGACGCGCCGAATCCCGGAAACCGCGAGGAGCGGCATCCGGACGAGGGGAACGCCGAGCGCCTCGCCGGCTTCTTCGACGACGAGCGGCCGACGGTCGTCTACTTCGGGAAGCTGATCGAGAACAAGGGTGTCCACGTCCTGCTCGAGGCGCTGGCGGGACTCGATGCGCGCGCCCTCGTGGTGGGCTTCGGCGACTACCGCGAGCGGCTGGAGGAGCTCGCTCCGGCGGGGACGCTCTTCACCGGGGCGCTGGAGCACCGGCACCTCCGCCATTTGCTGCCGCTGTGCGACGTCGCGGTCGTGCCCTCGATCTTTCCGGAGGCCTTCGGCATGGTGGCCGCCGAGGCGGCGGCGGCCGGGGTGCTCCCGGTCGTCTCCGAGCACTCGGGGCTCGCCGAGGTGGCCGCCGGGATCGGCGAGGAGGTCGGGCCCGAGGCGGGTCGGCTTCTCTCGTTCCCGGCCGGAGACGCGCGAGCGCTGCGCGAGCGTCTCGCCGCGATCCTCGCGCTGCCCGCCGAGCGTCGCCGCCAGCTGGGCCTGGCGGCGCGGCGGGCGGTCGAGCGGCGCTGGAGCTGGAAGGTCGTCGCCGCCCGGCTGCTCCGGTAAGGCCGAGGGACAGGTCCGCACGAGCCGCGTCCGGTGTCAGACACCGGACGCGGCCGAAAAGGACGCCTGACCTCACGCTTTGCAGGGGTTTCTCCGCTGGACATGTCGGATCGGGACACTGCCGGGTGTCAGACACCGGACGTGTCCCGCGTGGACAGGTGGCCGGCGGGCCTCGGGCCCTCGCTTCAAAAGCACAAGTAGGCTTCCGGCGTGGGCGAGGAGCAGCGGCTCGGCTACGAGGAGATGCTCGCGCGGTCCCGCGCCGAGTTCGAGACGGTGCCCGACTTCACGGTCGCCGTGGAGGAGGAGTTCGCGCTCCTCGACCCGGAGACGCTCGACCTCGTCAACCGCTTCGAGGAGCTGCAGGACGCCGCGCGGGGCAGCGAGCTCGAGCCCCACCTCGTCGGCGAGCTGATCGCCTCCGAGATCGAGGTCCGCACCGGGCGCTGCGACTCCTTCGCCGACGCCGCTGAGCTCCTCGGCGAACGGCGGCAACAGCTGCGCGCCCTCGTGGAGCCCAGCGGGGTCGTGCTGGCCGCGACCGGCACGCACCCCTGGAGCCGCTGGCAGGAGCAGCGGATCATCGACACGCCGCACTACCGCCGCAACGACGAGGTTCTCCGCTACGTCGTCTGGCGCAACAACTCGTTCGGCCAGCACGTCCACGTCGGGATCAACGGGCCGGATCGCGCGATCCGCGTCTGCGCCGCGCTCCGCAACTACCTCCCCGAGCTGCTCGCGCTCTCGGGGAGCTCGCCGTTCGTCGAGGGAGTCTTCACGTACCTCCACTCGGCGCGCACCCAGATCTTCACGCGGATGTTCCCGCGGTGCGGGATCCCTGACGCGCTCTCGAGCTGGCACGAGTGGGAGACCTACGTCCGCTTCCTCTACGAGACCGGCTCGATCACCGAGCACACGCAGCTCTGGTGGAGCGTCCGGCCGCATCTCGCATTCCCGACCGTCGAGATCCGGATCTGCGACGCGCAGCCCGACCTCGGCGAGTCGCGGGCGCTCGCGGCGCTCTGCTACGCGCTGACCGCCCGGATCGCGCGGGCGCTCGACGAGGGCGAGCCTCTGCCCGACGTCCCGCACCGGCTGCTCGAGGAGAACCTCTGGCGGGCGATCCGCCACGGCCTCGCCGGCGAGCTGATCGAATTCGCGCGCGGCGAGGCCGTGCCCGCCCGCGCCCGCCTGGAGCAGCTTGCGGAGTGGGTGCGTCCGGTCGCCGAGGAGCTCGGTGCGGCGGAATGGCTCGCGATCCCGGAACGGAACGCGGCCGAGCGCCAGATCGCCCGCCACGAGGAGGGAGCGTCGGCGCGCGAGATCTTCGAGGAGCAGGTCCGCTGGCACCTCCGCACGCCCACTTCGTGACACGGTCGATCCGGCCGGTGTGGTACAAACCAGGCCGCGCCGGGGTCGTCTCGGCGCTGACTTTGTGACGCCCGGAGGGAGCCCTACCCGATGAGTTGGTTCATGCATCACGCCGTGCTGTTCGCGCTCCTCTGCGCGGGCGCGGCAGTCGCCTACGGCCTCGGCCTCACGGCTTGGCTGCTGCGGCAGCCTGCCGGCACCGAGCGGATGCAGGAGATCGCGCACGCCGTCCAGGAGGGCGCCGCCGCGTACCTGAGCCGCCAGTACACGACGATCGCGGTCGTCGCGATCGCGCCGTTCCTCCTCCTCGGCCTCTACCACTCGCTCGGCTGGGGGACGGCCGTGGGCTTCCTCATCGGCGCCGCGCTCTCCGCGGCCGCCGGCTTCATCGGGATGAACGTCGCCGTGCGCTCGAACGTGCGCACCGCCGAGGCCGCCCGCTCGGGGCTGCCGCCGGCGCTCAACGTGGCCTTCCGCGCAGGGTCGGTGACGGGCCTCCTCGTCGTGGGGCTCGGCCTGCTCGGCGTCGCCGGCTACTACTGGATCCTCACCGCCGGCATCGGCGACAGCCCGAGCCAGGCGATCCACCACCTCGTCGGGCTCGCCTTCGGCGGCTCGCTCATCTCGGTCTTCGCCAGGCTCGGCGGCGGCATCTACACGAAGGCCGCGGACGTCGGCGCCGACCTGGTGGGCAAGATCGAGGCGGGGATCCCGGAGGACGATCCGCGCAACCCGGCGGTGATCGCGGACAACGTCGGCGACAACGTCGGCGACTGCGCCGGCATGGCGGCCGACCTGTTCGAGACGTACGCGGTGACCGCGGTGGCCGTCATGCTGCTCGGGGTCACGGGGGCGGCCTTCGGCACCGGCACGCACCTCTGGCTCTATCCGCTCGCGATCGGCGGCGTCTCGATCATCGCCTCGATCATCGGCGTCCAGTTCGCGCGCGTGGGCCCGGGCGGCAACATCATGAACGCGCTCTACCGCGCCGTGATCGTCGCCTCGGTCATCTCCGCGCTCATCTTCATCCCGGTCACGCAGGCGTTCGACTCGACCGGCCGCTACTCGTTCGGCGACCTCTACGGCTCGGCGCTGATCGGGCTCGCGGTCACCGCGCTCCTCGTCGCGATCACCGAGTTCTACACCGGCACCCGCTGGAACCCGGTCAAGTCGATCTCCCGCGCCTCCCAGACGGGGCACGCGACGAACATCATCGAGGGGCTCGCCGTCGGGATGCAGGCGACCGCGGCGCCCGTGATCGTGATCGCGATCGGGATCCTCCTCGCCAACCACTTCTCCGGTCTGTTCGGGATCGGCGTCGCCGTGATGGCGCAGCTCTCCATGACGGGGCTCATCGTCGCGCTCGACGCATACGGCCCGGTCACCGACAACGCGGGCGGCATCGCCGAGATGGCCGACCTGCCGCCCGAGGTGCGCGCGATCACCGACCCCCTCGACGCGGTCGGCAACACGACGAAGGCCGTGACGAAGGGCTACGCGATCGGCTCCGCCGCCCTCGCGGCCCTCGTCCTCTTCGGCTCGTACGCGGACGGCCTCCGTGCGCAGGCGGGCGCGGGCTCCGTGCTCAACACGATCAGCTTCGACCTCTCCGACGCGTGGGTCATCGCCGGCCTCTTCATCGGCGGCCTGATGCCGTTCCTGTTCGCCTCGCTTGCGATGCAGGCGGTCGGGCGCGTCGGCGGCGAGGTCGTGGAGGAAGTGCGCCGCCAGTTCCGCGAGCACCCGGGGATCATGGAGGGGACCGAGCGGCCACAGTACGGTCCGGCGATCGACATCGTCACCGGCTCGGCGATTCGCTCGATGATCGTGCCGGCGATCGTGCCGATCGCGTTCCCCATCGTCGTCGGCATCATCAATGCGAAGATGCTCGGCGGCCTCCTGATCGGGACGATCGTCACAGGCCTCTTCCTCGCGATCGCGATGACGTCGGGCGGCGGCGCCTGGGACAACGCGAAGAAGCTGATCGAGGACGGTCTCTACGGCGGCAAGGGCTCGGAGGCCCACGCGGCCGCCGTCACCGGGGACACCGTCGGCGACCCGTACAAGGACACGGCAGGTCCGGCCATCAACCCGATGATCAAGATCGCGAACATCGTGGCGATCCTGATCATCCCCGTGATCGTCTCGATCCACGGCTAGACCCGCGCCCGCGGGAGTACCGTTGTCCGGGTGAAAACGGGCCTGGTCCGGGTCACGGCCTGCGTGGGCGCGCTCGCGGCCGTCACCGGCGCGATCGAGGTGCTGAAGGGTCACGTGCCCGTGCTCAGCCTCGCGGTGCTCTACCTCCTGGCGATCATCCCGGTCGCGATCGCCTGGGGGACCGTCTACGCGGTCCCGACCGCGATCGCGAGCATGCTGGCGTTCAACTTCCTCTTCGTCCGGCCGCTCTACACGTTCACCGTAGCGGACAACCGCAACTGGTTCGCGCTCCTCGTCTTCGTCGTCACCGCCGTCGTCGTCAGCGAGCTCGCGAGCCGCTCGCGCCGCCGGGCCGAGGAGGCGGAGGCCGCATTGCGCGCGCTGCGCAGGCTGACCGAGGAGCGCGAGCGGCTCGCCGGCGAGGCGCTCGAGGCGGAGGCGCTGCGCCGCAGCGACGCGCTCAAGACGGCGCTCCTGCGCTCGGTGTCCCACGACCTGCGCTCGCCGCTGACCGCCATCCTCGCCTCCGCCGACGCGCTCGCGAGCCCCGGCCTCGCGCTCGAGGCGGAGGACAGGCTCGGCCTCGCGGAGACGATCCGCGGCGAGGCCACGAGGCTCGACCGCGTGGTCGAGCAGCTCCTCGACCTGTCGCGGCTCGAGGCCGGCGCGGCGGAGCCGCACCGGGAGCTGTGGCACTTGGACGAGCTCGTCGGGCAGGCGCTCGCCGGCCTCGGGGCCGAGGCGGGCCGGGTGCGGCTGGACGTCGGCCCGGACACGCCGCCGGTCGAGGTCGATGCGGCGCAGGTCGAGCGGGTGCTCGCGAACCTGCTCGAGAACGCGCTGCGCTACTCACCGCCCGGCTCACAGGTTCTGCTCCGCGCCGAGCGGGGCGCGACCGAGCTCCGCATCCACGTGATCGACTCCGGTGCGGGCCTCCCCGACGAGCAGCGGGAGGCGCTCTTCCAGCCGTTCCGACGCGGGACGGCGGGGCACGGCTCGGGGCTCGGGCTCGCCATCGCGCGCGGCTTCGCCGAGGCGAACGGCGGCCGGCTGTGGGCGCAGGACGACCCGGGCGGAGGGCACCTCGTCCTCTCGCTGCCGCTCGCCGAGCGCGCCCCGGTGCGCGCGTGAGCGGACAACGCGTCCTCGTGGTCGACGACGAGGCGCAGATCCTGCGCGCCCTCCGAACGAGCCTGCGCGGCGCCGGCTACGAGGTCGAGACGGCCGAGACGGCCGAGGGCGCCCTGGCGGCGCTCGCCGCGAACCCGCCGGACGCGGTCGTCCTCGACCTCGTGCTGCCTGACGGGAGCGGCACGGCGGTCTGCCGCGAGCTCCGCACGTGGAGCAGCGCGCCCGTGATCGTGCTCTCCGTCGTCGGCGACGAGGCCGAGAAGGTCGCGGCCCTCGACGCCGGGGCCGACGACTACGTGACGAAGCCCTTCGGCGTCGAGGAGCTGCTCGCACGGCTCCGAGCCGCGCTGCGGCGCGCCGAAGCCCCGGCGGAGCCGGTCGTCGAGGTGGGCGACCTGCGCATCGACCTCGAGAAACGCGCCGTCTCGGTCGGCGGCGAGCCCGTCCAGCTGACGCCGCACGAGTTCGCGCTGCTCCGGGTGCTCGCCCGCAACCCCGGCAAGCTGCTGACGCACGGGATGCTCCTGCGCGAGGTGTGGGGGAGGGGCTACGGCGACGAGTCGCACTACCTCCACGTCTACGTCTCGCAGCTGCGGCGCAAGCTCGAGCCCGACCCCGCGCGCCCGCGCTTCATCCTCACGGAACCGGGCGCGGGTTACCGCCTCGCAGAAGCCGGAAGCGTCGCCGGCAGAGCCGGCGACGCCCAGCCGTAGAGACCCCGCGCGCTGGTCGGCGCGCGGCCGGCTTCTTGAGCCTTTCCTGAGCCGCGCGCGGCGAACGCTGAGGACGGCTTGAGCGGGCCGGACCTAGCGTGGGAACGTGAGCGTCGCCACCGAGGAGCAGGCCCTCGAGCCGAAGCGGCTGCGACGCGTGCTCGTCGGCCGGCCGATGCGCTCCGGCCAGCTCCACGAGACGTTGCTGCCGAAGTGGCTCGCTCTGCCGATCTTCGCCTCCGACCCGCTCTCGTCGGTCGCGTACGCGACGGAGTCGGCCCTCGTCGTGCTCCTCGCCGTCTCGGCAGCGTCGGCGCATCTCGTCTTCCCGATCTCGATCGGGATCGCCTGCCTGCTCGGCATCGTCGTCCTCTCGTACCGGCAGACGGTCCGCGTGTACGAGACGAGCGGCGGCGCCTACGTCGTCGCGCGCGAGAACCTCGGCACCGCGCCGAGCCTCGTCGCGGCCGCCGCCCTCCTGACGGACTACGTGCTGACGGTCGCCGTCTCGATCTCGGCCGGGATCTACGCGATCACGTCGTTCACGCCCTCGCTCACCTCGCACAAGGTCGCGCTCTCGCTCGCCTGTCTCGCCCTGATCGTGCTCGCGAACCTGCGCGGCGTGCGCGAGTCGGGGCTCCTGTTCGCGCTCCCGACCTACGCCTTCGTGACCTCGATCCTCGCGCTCGTCGCCGTGGGCCTCGTCGAGGTCGCGACCGGTCATGCGCACCGTGCCGTCGTGCCGCACCCGCTGCCGGTCGGCGCGGGGGCTATCGGCGTCTTCGTCCTCCTGCGCGCCTTCTCCTCGGGGTCGACGGCGCTGACGGGAGTGGAGGCGATCGCGAACGGCGTCAACGCCTTCCGCCACCCGCAGGGGAAGAACGCGGCGGCGACGCTCGCCGTGCTCGGCGGGCTGGCGATCGCCATGTTCCTCGGCGTCTCGTACCTCGCGGTGCACGTCCAGGCGAGGCCCAGCGCGACGGACTCGGTCGTCTCCCAGATCGCGCGCGCCGTGTTCCCCTCGGGCTCGGCGGCCGGCTTCATGTACTACGCGGTACAGGGGACGACGCTGCTCATCCTCGTGCTCGCGGCGAACACGTCGTTCCAGGGGTTCCCGCGGCTCTCTGCGCTGCTCGCCCGCGACCGCTTCGCGCCGCGGCAGTTCTCCAACCTCGGCGACCGGCTCGTCTTCTCGAACGGGATGCTCGTCCTCGCCGCCGCGGCCGCCGCGCTGCTCGCGATCTACAAGGCGAACACCAACAGCCTCATCCACCTCTACGTGATCGGCGTCTTCACCGCCTTCACGCTCTCGCAGGCGGGAATGGTGCGCTACTGGCAGCGCACGCGCACGGCCGGCTGGCGCGGCCGCGCGCTCGTGAACGGGGTCGGCGCCGCCGCGACGGGTCTCGTCGCCGCGATCGTGATCTGGACGAAGTTCGCGGAGGGCGCCTGGCTCGTCACCGTCGCGATCCCGCTGCTCGTGCTCGCGATGCTCGGAGTGCGGCGCCACTACCGCCGGGTGGGACGCAGGCTGGGCGCCGGCGCTGCGGCGGTCGCCTCGGCGCCTGGAGCCCGCAACCGCACACTGCTCGTCGTCGAGGAGCTCGGCCCCGCCTCGGAGCGGGCCCTCGCGTTCGCGCGCACCATCGCGCCGGACGGGCTGCGGGCGATCCACGTTCCGCGGCGGGGGAGCGACCCCGGGATCGGCCCGCGCTGGTTCCACCTGTCGGGCGGAGCGCCGCTGCTCGAGACGCTCGACCCGCAGGGCGGCTCCGTCGACGCCGTGCTCGAGCAGGTGTGGCGGCTGCCGCGCGGCGAGTCGGACTTCGTCACGATCGTCGTGCCCGAGCAGTTCCGCCGCCGCGCGCTCGCGGAGGAGGCGCGGCATCCGTTCGAGTTCGCGCTCAAGCTGCGTCTCCTGACCGAGCCGGGCGTCGTCGTCGCCGACGTCCCCACCGTCGACGAGGCCCCGGCGGGGCGGCCGCTCGCCGTGCGGATCTTCGTCTCCGGCGTGAACGCCGCCTCCATGCGCGCCTTGAACTGGGCGGAGGCCGTCGGCCTGCCCGACACACGCGCGGTCAACTTCGCCTTCGACGAGAGCGAGGCGGCGGCCATCCGCCGCAAGTGGCGCGCCGGGGAGGCGCGGGTGCCGCTCGAGGTGCTCGCGGCGCCGTACCGCGACATCGGCGACCCGCTCCTCGCGTACCTGCGCGCGCTCACCGGCGAGGGCTACGACGTCCTCGTGGTGCTGCCGGAGCTCATCCTGCGCGGCTGGGCCCGCCTGCTGCACAACCAGCGGGCGCTCTACGTGAAGCGCCTGCTGCTCGTCGAGCCGCACGTGATCCTCGCCTCGGTCCCGTATCAGCTGATTCGATGAGGCGGCCCGACCTCAGGACGTTCCACCGGCGGGCCCGCCGCTTCGCGCGCTGGACGGGGTCGATCGCCTACCGCAGCATCGTCGTGCCGCTGCTCGACCGCGAGGAGACCGAGCACGCGCTCGACCTCGCCTGCCGGCTCGCGGCCGACCGGGGCGCCCGCGTCGTCCTCGTCGGCGCTCTCGTCGTCGAGCGCGAGCTGCCGCTGAACGCGCACATGGACGGCCGGCTCGGCGATCTCGAGCGGCGGCTCGAGTCCGCGGCGGCGGTCGCGGCGTCCTACGGAGTCGCGGTGCGGCGCGAGATCGTGCGCGTGCGTCCCGGGAGCCTCGGGGAGGACGTCGCACGCGTCGCGGCCGAGCGCCGCGCCGAGCTCGTCGTGGTGGGAGCGCCGGTCGAGTCGCGGCGAGGCTTCCATCGCGCCTTCCCGCGCGAGGTCCTCCTGCTCCTCCGAGACGCCCCGTGCCGCGTGATGATCGCGACCGGCCCGGTCGCGGGCACGGGAGCTGGAGCGACCGCGGCGCGCACTACAGTCCCGCCGTGGCACGACGGCGCCGCCAGGCCCAGCAGCTCGAGCGCGTACTCGGCACGAACGCGCTCTTCGCCACCGCGTACGGCAACGTCGGCTCGTCGATCTACTACGCCCTCGGCGTCGTCGCGGTCTTCGCGCTCGGCCTGACGCCGATCGTCTTCATCATCGCCGGCGTCATCTTCGCGTGCACCGCGGCGACCTACGCCGAGGGGACGGTGCGCTACCCGGAGGCCGGCGGCTCGTCGAGCTTCGCCCGCCACGCCTTCAACGAGCTCGTCTCCTTCGAGGCGGCCTGGGCGCAGATGCTCAACTACATCGCCACCGTCGCCGTCTCGGCGTTCTTCGTCCCGCACTACCTCTCGGTCTTCTGGGGACCGCTGCGGGCGAACCCGTGGGACATCGTCGTCGGCATCGCGGTGATCGTCGTGCTCGTGCTCCTGAACATCGTCGGCGTGCAGGAGTCGGCGAAAGTCAACGTCGTCCTCGCGGTGACGGACTTCGCCACGCAGCTCTTGCTCGTGCTGCTCGGCTTCGTCCTCGTCTTCTCGCCGCACGTCCTGACGACGAACATCCACTTCGGCGTCGCGCCGACCTGGAGCCGGTTCTTCCTCTCCATCCCGATCGCCATGCTCGCGTACACCGGCATCGAGACCGTCTCGAACCTGTCGGAGGAGGCGCGAGACCCGATCCGCACCGTGCCACGGGCCGTGCTCTACGTCGCCATCGCGGTCTTCGCCATCTACTTCACGCTGCCGTGGGTGGCACTCTCGGCGATGCCGGTCTTCCACGGCGCCCACGGCTTCAAGACGTGCCTCGCCGAGCCGCCTACCGTCACCTGCAACCACCAGCCGGGCTACCAGAACGATCCGGTGCTCGGGCTCGTCAACAACCTCGGCCTCGGCCACGGCCTGACCCACGTCCTCCAGATCTACCTCGGGATCCTCGCCTCGACGATCCTGTTCATCGGGGCGAACGCGGGCGTGATCGGCGCCTCTCGGATCACGTACGCGATGTCCGGCTACCGCCAGCTGCCGCTCCTCTTCCGCAAGATCCACCCGCGCTTCAAGACGCCGTGGCTCGCGCTGGCCTTCTTCGCCGGGGCGATCCCGATCCTGCTCACCCTGTCGGGCAAGACGTCGTTCCTCGGCACGATCTACTCCTTCGGCGCGACGTTCTCGTTCACCGTCGCGCACGCCTCCGTGATCCGGCTGCGCATGAAGCTGCGCGACCGGGACGAGGTCGCGTTCAAGCCGAGGCTCAACGTCCGCTGGCGCGGCGTCGTGTGGCCGGTCTTCGCAGTGCTCGGCGGCCTCGGCACCGGGCTCTCGTGGCTCGTGATCGTGATCCAGACGCCCTCGATCCGCTACACCGGCCTCGCCTGGCTCGTGATCGGCTTCGGCTTCTACGTCTTCTACCGCCGGCGCGTCGTGCGCGCGCCGCTCGGTGAGACGATCCGCGCACCGGTGGAGTACGGCAAGGCCGCCGTGCTCGAGTTCCGCAGCATCCTCGTCCCGATCGCGCCGGGCTATGCCTCCGACGAGGCGATGGACTTCGCCTGCCGGCTCGCCGCCGAGCGCCGGGCCTCGATCGTCGCCTTCACGGCGATCCAGGTGCCGCTCGACCAGCCGCTCGACGCCGAGCTGCCCGACGAGGTGCGGGAGGCGAACCAGCAGCTCGACGAGGCGCGTGCGATCGGCGACTCGTACGGCGTGCGCGTGATCGGGCGCATCGCGCGCACCCGGAACATCGGCCGCGCGATCGTCGACGAGGCGATGCGGCGCGACTCCGAGATCATCGTCATGGCCGGCCCGCGACGGGTGCGCCTCCAGCGGGGGCGCAGGCAGATCTTCGGGGACGCGGTCGACTTCGTCCTCCGCCACGCGCCGTGCCGCGTCATGGTCGCGACGCCGCGGGAGCGCGCAGCGTGACGGGCTTCTACAAGCGGTCCGTTTTCGCGTTCGGTCTCGTCGCGATCGGGCTGGGGGCCGCGCTTCTCGCCGAGACAGTGGTCCAGGACGGAGGCTCGACGGGTTACCTCCTCGGAACGCTCTTCGTCGCGCTCGGCTGCGGCCGCCTCTACCTCCTGCGGCGGAGATAGGCTCACCGGCGCATGGCCCGGAAACTGCCGCGGCTGCAACGCGTGCTCGACGCCCCGGCGCTCGGCTCCGTCGCGTACGGCGAGGTCGCGTCCTCTCTCTACTTCGCGCTCGGCATCGTCGCCCTGCACTCGCTCGGGCTCACGCCGGCCGTGCTCGGCGTCGTCGGCGTGCTCTTCCTCGTCGTGACGCTCTCCTACGCCGAGGGGACGACGACGATCGGGGAGACGGGCGGGGCCGCGACGTTCGTGCGAGTCGCGTTCAACGACCTCGCCGGGTTCGTCACCGGCTGGGCGCTCTTCCTCGACTACCTGATCGTGATCGCCCTGTCGGCGCTCTTCTTCCCCCACTACCTCGGGCTCGCGATCGGCGTCCACTCGATCGCGCGGCACCCGGGCGACGCGATCGTGGGCTGCCTCCTGATCACGACGATCGCGATCGTGCGCCTGCTGCCGCGGCGCGCGCGGCTCTACTCGCTCAGCGTCGCGGTTCCCGTCCTCGACCTCGTGACCCAGCTGCTGCTCGTCGTGCTCGGCTTCGCCTTCCTCTTCTCGCCGAGCGCGCTCGGCCGAGGGCTCTCGGTCGGCACGCAGCCCTCCTGGCACCAGCTCGCCTTCGCGCTGCCGCTCGCGCTGCTCGCGTACACCGGCCTCGAGACCGTGGCGAACCTCGCGGAGGAGACGCGCAGGCCCGGCCGCGACCTGCCGCGGAGCCTCTTCACCGGCATCGGCGCCGTGGTCGTGGTCACGGTCCTCATCGCGCTGATCGCCCTCTCCGCCTTTCCGGCCCCGCACGGGACCACGAAGCTCGGGACGGAGTGGCAGCGGGCGCCGCTCATGGGCGTGGTCTACGCTCTCGGGCCGCATGTCGCCTTCTGGGTCGAGCGGGCGCTGCGCGTCTACGTGGGCCTGACCGGCGCGTTGATCCTGCTCGTCGCCGCAGCGACCTCGAACTCCGGCTTCGGGCGCCTGGCGTACTCGCTCGGGGAGCACGGCCAGCTCCCGCGCGGCTTCGGCCGCCTCAGCCGCCGCAGCATGCACTCGCCGGCGGCGGTGATCGCGGCGGCGATGATCCCAATCGCCTTCCTGCTCTCGACGGCGTCGACGACGAATCCCGTCGGCTTCCTCGCCAGCCTGTTCAGCTTCGGCGTGCTGGTCGCGTTCACCGCGGCGCAGCTCGCGGTCGTGAAGCTCCGCTTCACGAAGCCGGCGGCCGAGCGGCCGTTCCGCGTGCCGCTCTCGGTCCGGTGGCGCGGCGCGGACGTGCCGGTGCCGAGCCTCGTCGGTGCGCTCGCGACGACGGCGATCTTCGTGGCGGCGATGGCCACGCACATCGGCGCCCGCTACGGCGGTCCTGTCTGGCTCGCCGCCGGCGGCGTCGTCTATCTCTTCGTCCGGCGCCGGCGCGGCACGGGCCTGCTCGAGCATGTCGAGCCGGCCGAGGAGGGCGAGCTGCCCGAGGCGGAGTTCTCGAAGATCCTCGTGCCGATGAAGCTCGGCGAGATCGGCGAGGAGATGGTCGCGACGGCCGTCAAGCTCGCCCAGGAGCGCGGCGCCGCGGTCGTGGCGCTCCACGTGATCCGGGTGCCGCTCGACGAGCCGCTCGACGCCGAGCTCTACGAGCAGGAGGAGCGGGCGGCCGCGTCGCTCGCCGAGGCGTCCGCGCTCGGCGTCGACCACGGGGTTCCCGTCGAGGTCCGCTCCGTCCGCGCGCGCTCGATCGGCGAGGCGATCGTCAAGGCGGCCGAGGAGACCGGCGCCGACCTGATCGTGCTCGGCTCCTCGCCCCGCTGGCGCCGGCAGTCGCGTTTCTTCTCCCCGACCGTCGACTACGTCCTCCGCAAGGCCCCGGCGGAGGTGCTCGTCGTCGCCTTCCCGCAGGGCGTGCTCGAAGAGGTCTAGCGAGCTACGGTTCGTCAGTCATGGAGAGGCGTTGCTGAGGGCACTCGTCATCGGCTGCGGTCGCGTGGGCTCGTCGATCGCGCTCCAGCTCCACCAGGAGGGCTGGGACGTGACCGTCGTGGACGAGAACGAGGATGCGCTGACGCGGCTCGGCGAAAGCTGGCCGGGCACGTTCATCGTCGGTCACGGCATGGACTCCGACCTGCTGCGCGCGGCCGGCATCGAGGAGGCCGACGCGGTCGTCGTCGCCACCGACGGCGACAACACGAACATCATCATCGGCCAGGTGGCGCAGAAGCGCTTCGACGTCCGCTGCGTCGTCGTCCGCGTCCTCGACCCGGCTCGCGCGAAGTTCTACAAGCAGCGCGGCCTGAACACCGTGTGCCCGACGAGCGTCGCCATCGACTCGCTGATGGACGCGGCACGGGCCTGCGCGGTCCCGGTCGCGCCGCCGACCGAGGAAGTCGTCGGCTGATGTATCTGATCGTCGCGGGTGGCGGCAAGATCGGGGCGAACGTCACGCGCTCGCTGCTGCGCCTCGGCCACGAGGTGACGCTGATCGAGCAGCGGCGTGACCGCTTCGAGCAGCTCGAGGACGAGTTCGAGCACCAGGTGCAGCGCGGCGACGCGACCGAGCTCTTCGTCCTCGAGCGCGCGGGAATCGCACGCCCGCCCGACGTCCTGCTCGCGCTCACCGGCGACGACGAGGACAACATGATCATCGGCCAGATCGCGCGCGAGAAGTACGGCGTGCCGAAGGTGATCGCGCGCGTCAACGACCCGCGCAACCAGCCGCATTTCGACCTGCTCGGGATCTCGCCCACGATCTGCGCGACCTCGAGCGTAATGGCCCTCGTCGAGCACGAGGTGCCCGAGCACGACCTCATCCACCTGCTTGAGCTGCGGGGCGAGAACCTCGAGATCGTCGAGGTGCAGATCGACGGCGACTCCCCGTCCGCCGGCCGCAGCATCGAGGCGCTGTCGCTGCCCGAGGGCTCGCGCCTCATCTCGGTGATGCGCGGCGGCCACGCCGAGATCGCGGTCGGCTCCACGGTGCTCGAGGCCGGCGACCAGGTGCTGGCGATCCTCGAGCCGGGAAAGGAGGACGAATTACGGCGCGTCTTGCTTCGTCGCTGACCGCTCTCCTGGCCGCCGGGCTGCTCGTAGCGGCCTGTGGGAGCAGCGGGGAGTCGACGAACGGGGTCGCGGGCGCACGCAAGACGTTGGCGAGCTCGGGCAGCGACTGGACCCGCTTCGGCTGGGACGCGCGCCGCAGCAACGACGATCCGGGCGCGACCGGGATCACGGCCGCGAACCTCTCGTCGCTCAACCGTCAGCAGGTCCGCCTGCCCGGCACCGTCGACTCGTCCGCGATCTACCTCCACGGCGTCTCGATCCACGGCGCCGCGCACGACGCGTTCTTCGTCACGACGACGTACGGGATCACGCTCGCGATCGACGCGAGCACGGGCAGGATCCTCTGGCGCTGGACGCCTCCCCGGTACTCGCGCTGGGTGGGCTCCGCGCAGATCACGACCGCCACGCCGGTGGCCGACCCGAGCCGCAGGTGGATCTACGCCGCGTCGCCCGATGGGCGGATCCAGAAGCTTTCGGTCGCGACCGGTCGCGCGGTGTGGCGGCGCTCGATCACGAAGCTGCCCTCGCGCGAGAAGATCGCCGCCTCGCTCAACCTCGAGAGCGGACACGTCATCGCGACGACCGGCGGCTACGTCGGAGACGCACCGCCGTACCAGGGCCACGTGGCCGTCCTCTCGGCTCGGAGCGGCCGGCTGCTGCACGTCTGGAACTCGCTCTGCTCGAACCTGCACCGCCTCCTCGTCCCGGCCAGGTGCCCCGCCAGCGACTCGGCCATCTGGGGCCGCGCCGGCGCCGTCGTCGCCCCCGGCAGCGGCAGGCTTCTCGTCGCCACCGGCAACGGGCCCTGGGACGGCCGCACCAACTGGGGGGACGCGGTGCTCGTCCTCTCGTCGAGGGCGCGGCTCGTCGGCAACTACACGCCGGTCGATACCGCGCAGCTGAACGCGAGCGACACCGACCTGGGCTCGACGTCCCCCGTCTACCTGACCTCGAGGCTGATCGCCCAGGGCGGGAAGGACGGGAAGATCCGGCTCCTCTCGCTCGTCCGGCTGCGGGGGGCGAGGCCGCACAAGGGACGCGAGCTGCAGATCGTCGCCACTCCGTCGGGCGCGGAGCTCTTCACTGCTCCCGCGGTCTGGCGGAGCGGCAAGCGCGTGTGGCTGATCGCGGCCGACGGCGGCGCCACCCAGGCGTGGTCGCTGCGCGGTGGGCGTCTCCACCCGGTCTGGTCGCGCGGCAACCCCGGTACCAGCCCTGTCGTCGCCGGCGGGCTGCTCTGGGTCTACGACCCCGGCGGCGGCCTGCGCGTCTACCGGCCGGCGAGCGGAACGCTGCTCGCGACGCTGAGCGCAGGCCCGGGCCACTGGAACAGCCCGATCGTGGCGGACGGCCGGGTCGCGCTGCCGGAGGGCGACGCGAACGACCACGCGACGAGCGGGGTGCTCGACATCTGGCGCCTGCCGAAGACCCAGTAGCAGGGCTGGGCGCGGCCGGAGGCGTGCCAAGCCCCGGCCTCAGGCCGAGCGGCGTCGACGGACCTGGGGCGCCTGCTGGCCGAGCGCCGCGTAGGCGAGCGCCTGCAAGGACTCGTTCAGGGTCGCGAGCTCGCGGCTGAGCCGGAGGAAGTGCTCGTCGTTGTCGAGGCGCTTGTTCGTCTTGGCGAGCTCGTCCGCGATGCGGTCGAGCCGCTCGAGGATCAGGTCGAAGCGCCGGTCGGAGAGGTCGTGCTCCATACGGTCATCGTAGATCGGCCAGCTGTCGGCGCGACTTGACCACGAGGACGCCGTCACCCAGCGCGGCGCGCACCTCCTCGAGCGTCCCCACGACGTCGACCTGCCGCGCCGCGCCCGCGTGCGCGAGCGCGATCTGGGCGAGCTCCCGCGGGGCGTCGGTGAAGACGCCGATCCGCGCCCCCGAGGACGAAAGGCGGCGCAGCGCGTTGTTCGTGTCGGCGCGGGGACGGATCCAGAGCGGCGCCCGGTCGGCCGCGAACCGGGCCAGCAGCGGACGCCAGTCGCCGAGCGCCTCGTCGAGCACGGTCGCCGCCGCCTCGCGGTCCCCGGGCACCTCGAGCTCGACGCGGGCCCTCCGCGCGGCGTCCTCGAGCCATGCGTCCCACAGCGGACGCGTGTCGGCGAGCACGCCGTCGAGGTCGAGCGCGAGCGCGAGACCGGCCACCGGGCGCGATGCTAGATTCCCGCCACAGACCGGCGAGCGGTGAGGGAACTCCGGTGCAAGTCCGGGACGGTCCCGCCGCTGTGAGGGGAGACGCTCTCCCGCCACGACGTCACTGGGCCAAGGGGCCCGGGAAGGCGGCGGGGGAGGGAGCCCCGAGTCAGAAGACCTGCCGCCCGCCGCCCGACTCGAACCCCTCGCGGAAGGAGGATTCGTGCACCGTCCGACCATCGCTGTCGCCGCGGCCCTCGCCGCCGCCCTCGCCGTCGTCTCCCTCTCGGCCGCCGCCCCCGCGCGGAGCCAGGCCAAGCACCGCTACCCGCACCGCATCGTCTCGCTCTCGCCGACCGTGACCGAGGACTTGTTCGCGATCGGCGCCGGGAAACAGGTCGTCGCCGTCGACAACGACTCGAACTATCCGGCGCGAGCGCCGCGGACGAAGCTGTCCGGCCTCACCCCGAACGTCGAGGCGATCGCGGGCTACCACCCGGACCTCGTCCTCATCTCGTACGACCCGGGGAACGTCGCCGCGCAGCTCCGCAAGCTCGGGATCAAGGTCGTCGACGAGCCCGCCGCGAACGACCTGAAGCAGGCGTACGGAGAGATCCTCGGCCTCGGCCGCCTCACCGGCCACACACGCGGCGCACGGGCCGTGGTGCACTCCATGCGAACGCAGCTCGCGGCGATCGTGCGGAGCGTCCCGAAGACGCGCCGTCACCTGCGCGTCTACCACGAGCTCGACCCCACGTACTACTCGGCCACGTCGAAGACGTTCATCGGCAGCATCTACAGGCTGTTCGGCTTCCGCAACATCGCGGACGCGGCGGACTCCTCGGGCGGCGGCTACCCGCAGCTGTCGGGCGAGTACATCGTCGCCAGCGACCCGCAGATCATCGTCCTGGCCGACACGAGGTGCTGCGGGCAGTCGTACGCGACGGTCGCCTCGCGGCCCGGCTGGGCGACGATCTCGGCCGTCCGGCATCACCGCGTCGTGAGCGCGAACGACGACGTCGCCTCACGCTGGGGGCCGCGGATCGTGCAGTTCGCACGGACGGTGGCGCGGATCGCCAGGCAGGGCTGATGGCAGCGACGGCCGGAACGGCGGAGGCGGCCCCGAGCGTCGAGGCGCGGGGGGTCGGCCTCCGTGCCGGTCTCGTCACGTTCGCGTTCCTGCTCGCGGCGCTCGCCGTCGGTCTCGCCGTCGGGCCGGTCCACGTCGGGCTGGGCTCGATCGTCCGGTCGGCGCTCTCCTACGTCCCGTTCCTGCACGTCCACCAGCCGCTCGGAGCCGTCGACCGGGCCGTGCTCTGGCAGCTCCGTGCACCGCGGGTCGCCCTCGCGGCGCTCGTCGGCGGCATGCTCGCCGTCGCCGGCGCGTCGTACCAGGGCGTCTTCCGGAACCCGCTCTGCGACCCGTACCTCCTCGGCGTCGCGGGCGGCGCAGGCCTGGGCGCGACACTCGCCATCGTCTACGCCTCGACCGCCGCGGCGGGCGGGAGCTGGACCGTCCCGCTGGCGGCGTTCGCCGGCGCGATCGCCGCGGTCGTCGTCACCTACGGGCTCGGGCGCTCGGCCGGCGCGACGCACATGACCGGTGCGCTCGTGCTGGCAGGCGTGACGACGGCGACGTTCACCGCCGCCGTCCAGACGTTCGTCCAGCAGCAACACACCCAGCAGCTACAGAACGTCTACTCGTGGCTCCTCGGCGGCTTCTCCACCGCGACCTGGCACGACGTCGCGATCTGCGCGCCGTACGTCGCGGCCGGCTCGCTCGTGCTCGTCCTCCACCGGCGGGTGCTGGACGTGCTAAGCCTCGGCGACGACGAGGCCGCGAGCCTCGGCGTGGACGTGGGCCGAGCCCGGCTCGCGATCGTCGTCGCGGCCACGCTCGGGACGGCGGCGGCGGTGGCGGTGAGCGGGCTGATCGCGTTCGTCGGGATCATCGTCCCGCACACGATCCGCCTCCTCGTCTCCACGAGCTACCGCGCCGTCGTGCCGCTCTCGCTGCTCGTCGGGGCCGGGTTCCTCGTCCTCACCGACGTCGTCGCGCGCACCGTCCTCTCGCCGGCCGAGCTGCCGATCGGCGTCGTGACCGCCTTCTTCGGCGCGCCCTTCTTCGCCGTCGTCCTCCGCACGTCGCGCGGAGCGAGATGATCGAGACCCGCGACCTCTGGGTGCGCTTCGGGCCGGTCGCGGCCGTGCGGGGCCTCTCGCTCCGTGCCGAGACGGGAGGCTGGACCGCGCTGATCGGGCCGAACGGCGCCGGCAAGACGTCAGCCCTGCGGGCGCTCGCGGGCCTCGCCGACTACGACGGCGAGGTGCTCCTCGACGGGCAGGACGCGCGGCGGCTCGGACGGCGGTCGGTCGCGCGGCTGGTCGCATTCGTCCCGCAGAAGCCCGAGACGCCGCCGGCGCTGACGGTCGCCGAGTACGTCCTGCTCGGCCGCACGCCGCACATCCCGTACCTCGGCGGCGAGGGCCGCCGTGACCGCGAGGCCGCGGCGCGCGCGCTCCGCCGCCTCGAGCTCGAGGGGTTCGCCGACCGGCCGCTGGGCTCGCTCAGCGGCGGCGAGCTGCAGCGTGCGGTGCTCGCGAAGGCGCTCGCACAGGAGGCGCCGGTGCTGCTGCTCGACGAGCCGACGACGGCGCTCGACCTCGGCCGCCAGCAGCTCGTCCTCGAGCTCGTCGATGCGCTCCGCGCCGACGGGCTGACCGTCGTGACGACGCTGCACGACCTCACGCTCGCGGGCCAGTACGCCGAGCGGCTCGTGCTGCTCGACGAGGGTGCGGTCGTCGCCGAGGGGCCGGCCGCCGAGGTCCTCTCGGCGCCGAACGTCGCCGCACACTACGGCGCGAACGTCCGCGTGCTCGAGGAGGACGGCGGCGTATTCGTCCTCCCGGTGCGCTCCGGCTAGACTCCGCCGCGGCGCCCTGCGCCTCTCTATGCGCAACTGACCCGCCTCATTCGGACCCGTCCCAGCAAGTAACAGACTGTTACTTGCGCTCGCCCTGGAGGTCGTTGCGCATGTCTCGCCTGGCCGGCTCCTCGTCGCGGCCGGAATCTCGAAGTCGTACGGAGCCGAGGTCGTCCTCGAGGACGTCGGCCTCGTCGTGCCGCCCCGCGCACGGATCGGGCTCGTCGGGCCGAACGGCGCCGGCAAGTCGACGCTGCTGCGCCTGCTCGCCGGGCTGGAGGAGCCCGACGCGAGCCGCATCCGCCGCACCCCGCCGACGCTCGCGGTCGGCTACCTCGCGCAGGAACGGGAGGGAGACGGCACCCGGTCAGGCGGCCAGGAGGCGCGCGCCGCGCTCGCCGGCGTCCTGCGCGGCGGCTTCGACCTGCTGCTGCTCGACGAGCCCACCAACGACCTCGACTTCGCCGGCCTCGCCTGGCTCGAGCGGGCGCTCGCGTCGCATCCGGGGGCGGTGGTGGCCGTCTCCCACGACCGCGCTTTCCTCGACCGCACGGTCACGCGCATCGTCGAGCTCGACGAGTGGACGCGCACCACGACGGAGTACAGCGGCGGCTGGAGCGACTACGAAGCCGAGCGCGAGCGGCGCCGCGAGCGCCACTTCCGCCGCTGGGAGGCCTCGGTCGCCGAGCGCCGGCGCATCGAGGAACAGCAGCGGCGGATGGCCGAATGGGAGCGCCGCGGCTACGGCCAGGGCCGCAAGAAGAAGAAGTCGAAGGACGTCAAGCGGACGTACGCCGCCAAGCTCGCCCAGGTCGAGACCGTCGAGAAGCCGTACGAGCCGTGGGAGCTCCGCCTTTCGCTCGCCTCGGCGGCCCGCAGCGGGGAGATCGTCCTCCGTCTCGAGGGCGCCGTCGTCGAGCGTGGCTCCTTCCGGCTCGGGCCGCTCGACCTCGAGATCGGCTGGGGCGACCGTGTCGCGGTGACCGGGCCGAACGGGAGTGGGAAAACGACGCTGCTCGATGCCCTCCTCGGCCGGCTGCCGCTCGCCGCCGGGACGCGCCGGCTAGGGCCGGGCGTCGTCCTCGGCGAGCTGGAGCAGGATCGCGCGGCGCTCACCGGCCCCCAGACCCTGCTCGAGACGTTCCGCGGCCACGAGGAGGGAGCCGCCCGCACGCTGCTCGCGAAGTTCGGCCTCGGTGCCGACGACGTCCTGCGCCCGGCCGCGTCGCTCTCGCCGGGCGAGCGCACACGCGCAGGGCTGGCGCTCCTCACGGCCCGCGGCGTCAACTCCCTCGTGCTCGACGAGCCGACGAACCACCTCGACGTGGAGGCGATCGAGGAGCTCGAGCGCGCACTCGCTCGCTACGACGGAACGGTGATCCTCGTCACCCACGACTGCCGCTTCCTGGGGGCCTTCGCCCCCGGCCGTACCATCGGTCTGTGACCGGGACCGCGTCGATCCTCACGATCGGCAACGAGCTCGTCTCCGGGGACGTCCCCAACTCGAACGCGGCCTGGCTCGCCCGCCGGCTCGCGCCGCTCGGCGTCTCGGTGCGCATGGCCGTCTCGCTGCCGGACGAGATCGACACCGTGGCGGATTTCGTCCGCGCCGCGGCCCCGCGCGTCGACTTCCTCCTCGTCACCGGCGGCCTCGGGGGCACGCCCGACGACCTGACACGCGAGGCGATCGCCGCCGCGTTCCGCGTGCCGCAGGAGGAGGTGCCCGAGCTGGCAGCCGCTCTTCGCGCGCGCTTCCGGCGCAACCCGGAGTACGCCGTCCGCTGGGCGATGCTCCCTCGCGGCAGCCGCCCGCTCGCGAATCCGCACGGCGGCGCGCCGGGCTTCGCGATCGAGAACGTCTACGTCCTGCCGGGCTTGCCGAGCGAGATGGAGGCGATGTTCGGCTCGATCGAGGAGGAGTTCCGCCGCGGCGGTCCCATCCAGGCCTGGCGCCGCGTCTACCGCACGTACGAGAGCGTGATCGCCAGGACGCTCGCGGAGGCCGTCGAGCGCTGGCCCGGCGTGCTCGTCGGCTCCTATCCGAGCTTCAGCACCGAGGGATCCACCGTCGAGGTCGTCCTCAAGTCGAGCGACGCGGACGCGCTCGCCGAAGCGTCAGCCTGGCTGGCCGCCGCGATCGAAGAGAGCGGCGGACGGTAGGTAGAAGGCGGCGATGGCGAACGTCAGAAGCACGGCTGCGAGCGGGCTGTAGAACGCGACGGCGAAGACGACGCCGTACATGAGGATCCCGGGCAGGTACGCCCGGTCGACGGCTTCCAAGGCCGAGTCGGGAACGTGCTCCGCGATCAGCCGCCGGCCCCGCCGCGCGTACTGCCACCACACCTGGTGGAGGGTCGCCATGACGACGAAGGTCGCGGCATAGTCGAGCGCCGCCGCCTCCTCGCCGCCGTGGCGGAGGTAGTCGGCCACGAGCTTCGTCGGGAACGGCAGGAACGCGATGGTGAGGAGGAGCAGGTTGTTGATGAAGAGGAAGGTGCGGTCGGCGCGGCCGATCAGCGAGACCGTGTGGTGGTGGTTCATCCAGATGATCCCGATGGTCACGAAGCTCGTGACGTAGGCGAGGTACGAGGGCCAGAGGTCGACGAGCTGACGGCCGAGCGGCGGCGCCTTGACGGCGTGGGAGATGCTGAACTCGAGGACGAGCAGCGTCGCGGCGATCGCGAACACGCCGTCGCTGAAGGCCTGCATGCGGGCGGTCCCGACCTCCACGACCGGGATCGTGGCGGACGCGGCGGACGGTTCAGGCCGCCAGCGCCGGTGCGAGCTCGCGGCCGATCAGCCGCACGGGCGCTTCTCGCCGACGAGGAAGCCGGTCACGTTCGCGAGCAGCGCCGGGGCGCGGAACGTCGCCGGCGAGCGTCTCGACGCCGTGCTCCTCGCACGCGTCCGCGAGCGCGCACCAGTCGCTCCACGTCACGCCCTCCTGGCCCTCGATCATGAGCGCGAGGCGCATGCGTCCGAGCCTAGGCGTTTTCGGGACGGGCCCGTCGGGGACGAGACGCGGCATGACGAATCTCCGCCTCACGAAGCAGCTCGCGGAGCTCGCCGAGCCTCTCGACCCAGTCGCCGAGCCGGTGCAGCAGGCTGTGCGGGCCGTCCCGAAGCCGGTGCGGGACGTCCTCGACGGCGTCTGGTTCGGCAATCCGCTCCATCCGGCGTTGACCGACGTACCGATCGGCGCGTGGTCCGCGGCCTTCGCCCTCGATCTCGTCGGCTCGGAGGCGGCGGACGGGGCGCTCGCCGTCGGAATTCTCGGCGCCGTGCCGGCGGCTCTCACGGGCCTCAACGACTGGAGCCACCTGAAGGACGACGCACGCCGGATCGGGATGGTGCACGCCCTCGTCAACACGGCCGGCCTCACACTCAACGTCCTCTCGCTCGTCGCGAGGCGCGGCGGAATGCGCGGGCTCGGACGGGCGCTCTCGACGCTCGCCTACGGCGGGGCGCTCTTCTCCGCCCACCTCGGGGGGCACCTCTCGTTCGGGCTCGGCGTGCGGGTCAACCGGACGGCGTTCGAGAGCCCGCGCGACCGCTACGCGCCGGTGTGCGAGGAAGACGAGCTCGACGGCGGCAAGCTCGTGGGCGTCGAGCTCGAAGGCGAGTCGGTCGTCGTCTCGCGCTCCGAGGAAACGGGCGAGGTGTGCGCGATCGCCGCGACGTGCTCCCATCTCGGCGGGCCGCTCGACGAGGGCGAGCGCGACGGCGACACGGTCACCTGTCCCTGGCACGGCTCCCGGTTCGACCTCTGCAGCGGCGAGGTGCGGGGAGGGCCGGCCGTCTATCCGCAGCCGCGTTACGAGACGCGCGTCCGCGCCGGCAAGGTCGAAATCCGCATCGCGAAGGAGGACTAGGAGTAGCGGACACCCCGGCTACGATCGAGCGGTGGCCGCGACGACGCCGGAGACCTACCTCGCCGACCTGAATCCGGCGCAGCGCGAGGCCGTCCTCCACACCGAAGGCCCGGTGCTCGTCGTCGCCGGCGCGGGCTCCGGCAAGACCCGCGTCCTCACGCGGCGCATCGCGCACCTGCTCGGCGCGGTGGGCGTGAAGCCGCAGGAGATCCTCGCGATCACGTTCACGAACAAGGCCGCGGCGGAGATGCGCGACCGCGTCACCGACCTCGTCGGCCCGCCCGCGCGCGCCGCATGGGTGATGACCTTCCACTCGGCGTGCGGCCGGATCCTGCGCCGCGAGGCGCAACGGCTCGGCTACCGCTCGAACTTCACGATCTACGACCAGGCCGACCAGATCCGGCTCGTCAAGCGCTGCCTCGAGGAGCTCGAGCGCGACCCGAAGCGCTTCACGCCGCGCGGCATCCACTCCCAGATCTCGAACGCGAAGAACACCCTCGTCGGCCCGGAGGAGTACGCCGGGCGCGTCGCGAGCTTCTACGACCAGACCGTCGCGGAGGTCTACGACCTCTACCAGCGGCGCCTGTTCGCCTCGAACGCCGTCGACTTCGACGACATGCTCTTCCTCACCGTGGACGTGCTCGAGCGCTTCCCCGAGGCGCGCGAGCGCTGGCAGGAGGCCTTCTGCTACGTCCTCGTCGACGAGTACCAGGACACGAACCACGCTCAATATCGGCTGCTCCAGCTCCTCGCCGAGAAGCACCGGAACGTGTTCGCGGTCGGGGACCCGGACCAGTCGATCTACGCGTTTCGCGGAGCCGACATCCGGAACGTGCTCGAGTTCGAGCACGACTTCCACGGCGCGACCGTCATCGCGCTGGAGGAGAACTACCGCTCGACGCAGCACATCCTCGACGCGGCGAACGGCGTCATCAGCCACAACCGGGAGCGCAAGGAGAAGAACCTCTGGTCGGAGCTCGGCGACGGCGAGCCGGTGCGCGTCGTCGAGGTGGAGGACGAGCACGCGGAGGCGCGCTACGTCGCGGCCGAGATCGCGCTCCTCGTCGAGGAGGGCTTCTCCGGCAGCGAGGTCGCGGTCTTCTACCGCACGAACGCGCAGAGCCGCGTGCTCGAGGACGTGCTCGTCCGCCAGGGGATCGCGTACCAGGTGATCGGCGGCCCGCGCTTCTACGAGCGTGCCGAGATCAAGGACCTCGTCGCGTACCTGCAGGTGCTCGACAACCCGTTCGACGCGGTCTCGCTCCTGCGCATCGCCAACCGGCCGCGCCGTGGCATCGGCGACACGACGCTCGCGCGCCTCCAGACCTGGGCCGACCAGCGGGAGATCTCGCTCTGGGAGGCGACCGCCGAGGCCGAGACGGCCGGCGTCGGCGCCGCACCGCAGAAGGCGCTGAAGGCCTTTCGCGGCACGATCGAGTCTCTCATGTCCGCCGCGCAGGAGCTCGAGGTCCCTGAGCTGATCGAGGAGGTGCTCGCGCGCAGCGGCTACCTCGAGTCGCTCGAGGCGGAGCGCACGATCGAGGCGCAGGGGCGCATCGAGAACCTCCAGGAGCTCGTCTCGGTGGCCCGCGAGTGGCGCGAGCAGGCGCAGGAGCCGAGCCTCTCGGCCTTCCTGCAGGAGGTCTCGCTCTATTCCGACCAGGACGCGATCCGCGGCGACGGCTCGCTCGTGACGCTCATGACGCTGCACAACGCGAAGGGCCTCGAGTTCCGCGCCGTCTACCTGATCGGCATGGAGGAGGGGATCTTTCCGCACTCGCGCTCGATCGAGGAGCAGGGGATCGAGGAGGAGCGACGGCTCTGCTACGTCGGCATGACGCGGGCGCAGGAGCGCCTCACGCTCCTGCATGCGTCGTCGCGGATGCTGTACGGCGGCCGCAACCACAACCTGCCGTCGCGCTTCCTCGACGAGCTGCCCGACTCCCACGTCGAGCGGGAGCGCCTGCGCCCGGCTTCGTGGGCCGGCTACGGCGCTCCGCGCCAGAGCCAGATCGCGCCGCGCGACGACGTTCCGGATCTCTCCACCGGAGATTCCGTCCGCCACTCGACGCTCGGCGAGGGCGTCGTGGTGCGGATCGAGCCGGGCGGCCTTGTCACCGTCCGGTTCGCGGAGGACGGCAGCGAGCGGAAGCTCATGCTCGACTACGCGCCGCTCGAGAAGCTGTAGCGTCGCCTCCGTGTTCGACGTCCGCGCCTGTGCAGACCAGGAGGAGTTCGGCCGCGCGATCGGTGCGATCGGGCAGTACTTCAACCCGCCGCCCGACGCCGAGTTCCTCGAGCGCTTCGCGCGGATCCTGCCGCACGAGCGGATGCACGCGGCCCTCGAGAACGGACAGGTCGTCGGCGGGGCGGGCGCCTTCCCGTTCGAGCTCTCCGTGCCGGGCGGCTCGCTGCCGTGCGCCGGCATCACCGCCGTCGGCGTCTCCCCGACGCACCGCCGCCGTGGCGTCCTGCGCTCGATGATGGGCGCGCAGCTGCGCGACGTCTACGAGCGCGGCGAGCCGATCGCGGCCCTGTGGGCGTCGGAGGAGACGATCTACGGCCGCTTCGGCTACGGCATCGCGTCGTGGGCCGGCGAGTTGACCGTCCCGCACGAGTGGGACGCGTTCGCCGAGCCGCTCGAGGCCGCCGGGACGACGCGCTTCGTCGCGCCCGACGAGGCGCGCGAGCTCTTCCCGCCCCTCTACGAGACCGTGCGGCGGGAGCGGCCGGGGATGACGTCGCGGAGCGGGGAGTGGTGGGCCGCTCGCCAGCTGCGCGTGCCCGACGAGGAGAAGAGCACGCCCCGTCGCTTCGTCGTCCTCGAGCTCGACGGCGAGCCGGCCGCGTACGCGATCTACCGCACCCAGATGAGCTGGGACAGCGGTTCCTCTACGGCGCGGCTCGTCGTGCGCGAGGCGCTCGGTGCGACGCCTCGGGCGACGGCGGCGATCTGGCGTTTCCTCCTCGACGTCGACTGGATGGCGACGGTCGAGGTGCCACTCGCGCCACCCGACCACCCGCTCTTCCTGCTCCTGGCGACGCCGCGCCGGATGCGCTACCGGATGGGCGACGGCCTGTGGGTGCGGCTCGTCGACGTCCCGGCGGCGCTGTCGGGACGCGCCTACCCCGAGGGCGCTCCGCTCGTGCTCGAGGTGCGCGACGCGGTCTGCGAGTGGAACGAGGGCCGCTGGCGCCTCGACGGCGGCGCGTGCACGCGGACGGACGACGAGCCGGGTCTCGCCCTCGACGTCTCCGCGCTCGCGTCTGCGTTCCTCGGTGCGGTCTCGTTCACGGAGCTGCGCGCGGCGCTGCGGGTGGAGGAGCTGCGGGAGGGAGCGGTCGCGCGGGCAGACGCCCTGTTCGCGTGGCGCCCGCTCCCGTGGTGCCTGGAGATCTTCTGAGCGAAGGCCGCTACACTGCCGCTCGACCCGGGCGGTTAGCTCAGTTGGGAGAGCACCAGCTCGACAAGCTGGGGGTCACTGGTTCGAGCCCAGTACCGCCCATCCCGGTTTTCCGCTTAACCATGCACCATCGCGGCGAGTGGAGGTATCGGCTGACCACCTATTGACCACTCGTCGAGCCTCCAGTCTCGGCGTTCCCGGTCGGCCCGGCGACCATGCGGTCGAGCATCGAGACGGCTTCGCGGACCTCGGTGGGGAAGAGGTGGCGGTAGCGGCGGTAGATGAGCGCGCCGCCGTCGTTGTGGCCGACGCGTTCGGCGATCAGCTCGGCCTTCATCCCGGCGCAAGCCATCAGCGAGATCGCGGTGTGGCGGAGCCAGTGGAAGCGGAAGTCGGCGACGACGAGCGGGCGGCCGTCGCGCTTCTCCTCGTGGGCGAGTCCGGCCGCGAGGAGCGCGGGCAGCCAGATCGACTGAAAGCCGGAGTGGCTGTATATGCCGCCCTTCTCCGTTGCGAAGACGACGTGCGTTCCCGACGGCCGGACGAGGAGCTGCTCGCGCAGGAGCTGCACTTCTACGCGGGCGAGCGGGATCGGCTTGGGCTTGCGGCTCTTGTTGAGCCGGCCGGGAATGAAGATCGTTCCCGCCCCGAGGTCGACGCGGTCGTCGGTGAGCGTCACCGCCTCGGTGAAGCGAAGGCCGACGGTGCCGCAGAACGGGATGATCCGCTGGACGCGCTCGGGCAGCCACGAGGCGAGGCCGAGCAGTTCCTCGTACTCGAGGGCCTGGCCTTCGCGCGCCTCGACGCGGATCGGGTCGATCTCGAATATGCCGACGTCGACCTGCTGCCCACGCGACTGCGCAGCGCGCAGGGCAGCCTTCAGGAACTGGAGCTCGTTCCGTGCCGCGGTCGGCGCGACAGCGGCGCGCGCGGCGATGTGGTCCTCCACCTGGCGGCGCCGAAGTGCAGGGACAGGCGTGTCGCGGAGCGGTTCCCACGGACGGACGCAGTCTTGGTAGTAGCGGACGCCGGCCGGCCGGAGTGGCCCGCGCTGGCCGCCCATCGCCTTCTTGCGTTCGAGCAGCCCGTCGAGCTCGTCGCCGACCATGGTCGGCTTCTCCTGGTAGAGGTGGCCGAGCTTGAGGCGGAGTTTCAGGTCCAGCTCGACCGTCTCAGCCGCTTCCTTCGTCGGCAGCGTGACCTCCGGGAACGGCCGCACACGGACCTGCCACCGGCCCTTCCCGCGCTTGCGGATCGCCATCAGCGAGCCTCCCTTCCGTTGCTGGAAGCCCGAGTCTGCCGCCGTCCGTTCAAGGCTGCTACGGCAGGGTCGAGGTTCGAGCCGAGCCACTTGTTGATTGCGCTCTCCGCGTAGATGCGGTCAAGTCCGATCCTGATCGACTCGAGCTCGCCGCGCTGAGCGGCGCGGCGGATCGTCTCCGGATGAACGCCGAGCCGCTCGGCGAGTTCGCGGGTCTTGTAGTGCTGTTCGATCACCGTCGACGCTTCGAGCTGGGAGGGAAGATCATCACCATGGCGAACTCTCGGAAGCAGGTACGATAGCAAAACTGCTAGCACTGCTAGACATGAGGGCAGCAGCGTAGACTCCCAATCGGACGATGACGACCGGTGAACTGATCCGCTCCGCGCGCCTACGCGCCGGCTACTCGCAGAAGGAGCTCGCGCAGCGGCTCGGGATGGCCTCGAGCTCGATCGCCCGTTGGGAGACGGACACGGTCGAGCCCGGCTTTTCGACCCTCCGTCGCGTCCTGCAGGCCTGCGGCTTCGACATCCCGCCGGTGCTCGTCGCGTACGAGCGCGACCCCGAGCGCGACGCGCGGATTCAGGAGATGCGGGAACTGACGCCGCAGGAGCGGATGACGCGCCTGCTCGACCGACTCGACAAGCCGGCGCGATGAGCGACCCCCGCTTTGACCCCTACGAGATCCTGCAGGAGCTAGGCGCCGTGAAGACCGGCTTCGTCCTGGTCGGCGGCCTCGCCCGGGTCATCCACGGCTCCGACGAAACCACGCGCGGCCTGGACCTCGCGCCTTCCCTGAACAAGGAAAGCCTTCGCAGGCTTGGGGTAGCGCTCGACAAGCTGCAGGCTCGGCGCGTCGACGGTCAGCCGCTCGACCTCAGCGATCTCGACCCCCAGCGGGAACCAGTGATCGAACTTCAGAGCGACGCCGGCGAGATCAAGATCGTCCTCGAGCCCGCCGGAACCCGCGGCTACGAAGACCTCCGCATCCGCGCCAACCGCGAACCGCTCGGCCAGGGTGTTCGCCCCGCCGTCGCCTCCCCCGGCGATCTCGTCCGGATGATGGAAGCCCTCGACCGACAGCCCGACCCGCTCGTGCTCGAGACGATGCGCCGCGTGCTCGAACTCGACCGACGGCTCACCATCGAGCGGTAGCCACCGAACATGGGAGCGGTCGGGACCTCGGAGCTTTCCAACCATGTATTGTCTCTTGTGAGGATGAGACGGTCCATCGCGGTGCCGGGTGTGCTAGCGGGGCTGGCTCTGCTCGCATCGTCCGCTAGCGGATCGGCAACGGCAAGCGGCAAGACTAGGCCCCATGGGTTCTTACTGACCGCGCTGGCAGGCACGGGGACTATCTACTGGCGCGCGCGCTGCCCAAGCGAGTACTCGCTCGGATTCCACGTTCCTCTCAGGAACGGCGCGACTACCTTCGTCACCTTTCGCTCGGGACAGCGTGTGTTGCGTCGGACTGTTCAACCCGGCCACTCGACGTGGTCCCCGTTCCGCAAGACGAGGAGTCAGCGGCTTTCGACCGTAACTGGTGGCGAAGCCGAAACCATCTATGCCAAGGTCGCGGTTCGCTTCAACGAAGCGCACAGTCTTCCGAACTGCTTCGCCTATGCACCACCCCGCGTAAGCGTGACCTTGTACGGCGGGGGCCACTGACCGCTCGGTCAGCAAGCTGCGCGCCGGTCACGAGGCGGTCAAACGATCGTTGACAGCTAATCGCCATCATTAGTAGGGTCGGCCTACCGGGTGGATGCGCTGGCTGGACCGGCTGCGGTAGCTGCAGCGATCTTGATTCTCGCTGGGGGCTCGAAGCTGCGGAAGCCCCTTCCAGCTACCGGTTCACTAGCCCTCTTGCACTTACCCCGCTCGATCAAGCTGAGCTTCCCCCGTTTCCGGGGACAGGTTAGGGGTTGGTGATTGTGTGTCCGTCGTTGTGTTGGCTCTCGAACTCGAGCGGTGAGAGGTAGCCGAGGCTCGAGTGCCTGCGGCGGCGGTTGTACCAG
>Ga0209810_1001042_pt1 | contig 47194 bp, 36 predicted proteins | sample Coa_R1_7_FD_187159 | JGI IMG/M metagenome (GOLD analysis project Ga0209810, IMG submission 187159) | Surface soil microbial communities from Centralia Pennsylvania, which are recovering from an underground coalmine fire - Coalmine... | ecosystem: Environmental > Terrestrial > Soil > Unclassified... | reverse complement strand
CAACCTCGGCGGTGACCATCGCGCCAATGCCGTCCCGATTGCTCTTCGTGCCCTCCAGCGTAAGCAGCAGCCAGTGGCCGGCGTTAGGCGTCTCATTATGCAAGAGCAGAGGGGTGCCTTCGCTATCCACCACCAAGACATCCATGCGGCCATCGTTGTCAAAATCTCCTATGGCCAGGCCGCGACCGAGGATGGGCGCGGAGAAGGCTGGGCCGGCGGCAGCGCCGACGTCCTCAAAGGCCATGCCTCCGTTATTACGCAGCAGTTGGACCGGCTGTAGGTACGTCGTGCTCTTATCGATATCGTGGATGTTGTCCTGGACGTGGCCGTTGGCGATGACCAGATCGAGCCATCCGTCGTTGTCTATGTCCAGCCATTTGATTCCGAACGCGACGTAAGGCTGGGTCCGGGCGGCGACCCCGAGCATGGTCGAGCGGTCTGTAAAAAAGCCGCCTCCGTCGTTGTGGTAGATGTTTTTAGGCTCGTTCTGGAAGGTAGCCACGGCCAGGTCCGGACGGCCATCGTTATCGTAGTCGCCCCAATCTTCTCCCATACCTCCGTGGACGATGCCGTTGGCATCGTAGGCGATGCCGGACTCCGCGCCCCTGTTGAGGAAGACATGGCCCTGATTATCCAGGAGATCGCCGGGAACCTCATCATTGGCCAGGGCGATGCTCTGGCGGCCCTTACCGGCATAGTCGGCACAGGCGACACCGAGGTCTTTGCCATGCCCGGTTCTGGCCTTCCAGCGGTCGGTAACGTCCTGGAACCTGCCGTGGCCTTCGTTATGGTAGAGGACGCCTTTTTCCGGCTGATAGAAGCGGGGACCGCAGGCGGTCTGGAAACCATTCTGGCGGCAGAGCTGCGGCTGGGTATTGGGGCCGAAGACGGCGTAGTTGCCGATAAAGAGGTCCAGCAGGCCATCGTTATCCGCATCGACAAAAGCGGCGCTGGTTCCCCAGGGCTGGGGCTTGATGCCGGCCTCCTGGGTGACATCCTTGAAGCCCTTGCCCGCTTCATTGTGCAGTAGCACGCCCCCTCGGTAAGCGGTCAGATAGATGTCGTCAAAGCCGTCATTATCATAATCGCCTACCGCACAGCCCAGGAAGTGACCCGAAAGCGTATCCAGGCCGGTCTGATGCGTGACATCGGTAAAATGGCCGTGTCCGTCTCCCTGATAGAGAGCCAGCTTCGAGCCGACCAGCAGAATATCCAGGTTGCCGTCGTTGTTGTAGTCCAGCAAGGCGCAGCCGTTGCCGATCGTCTGTAAGATGTTGAGAGGGCGAGGTCCGGGGATCACCCAGCGGTAGTTGATTCCGGCGGCTTGCGTGACATCGGTGAAATGAGGACCGAGGGCCGGCGCAGGCTTGCGGACTTCCGCGTGGGTACGACCACAGCCGGCGAGCATAAGCGCTGCAGCGGCAAGGCCCAGAATCTCCAGAATGTAGGATTTGACGCGCAATGTCTGGTATCTCTTCGCCCGAGGGCAACACTTCTTTTAGTGGCACAAAGTTCACCTTCTCACGGGTATTCTCCTTCCTTAGGAAGAGGGGTGAAGCAGGGATTTGACGGCGTCATGCTCAATACTGTGGCTGGCTGCAAGCCATCCAGCCTATCTCTTTTTGGAGTCCGAATTTGCTCCTTCTGTCGATCCTGCTCGCTCTGCCCCTTCTGAGCCTTCCGGACGCCAATTCCATGCAGACCCCACCGACTTCCGATGAGGCACCCCGCGCCGTCGTCTTGCGTTACATGCCGGGCGACAGGCCGAAAAGTATCGCCGTCGCCGGCAGCTTTAATGACTGGAACCGGCTCAAGAATCCCATGACCCTGCAGCCGGACGGACGGACCTGGAGCGTTACGATCTCGCTTCCGCCAGGCATCTATCAGTATCTGTTCGTCGTCGATGGAGCCCGCTGGATCAACGATCCCCATGCCGGCAAGGACGAGAATAACGGCAACTCGGTGCTGGTCGTCACTCCGCCGGACTATGATTCGCAGCCCGGCGTTGTCGGCGACGGCATCATTACGCCTTCTGCCGTGCGACACCGTCCGGCCCCACCAGATGTCATGCGTGTAGATAAGGACCACTTCACCTTCCGGCTCCGCACTCGCGCTCACGACGTGGCCAGTTGCTGGATCACCCTCGGGCGCAATGCGACCCTGCAGGAAAAGCAGTCCGGCAGAATCGGTAAAAATGCCTTCATCAGTGCTGAGCTTCCGCTGCATCGGTACGCTTCCGACGCGCTGTATGATTACTGGCGCGTGCGTGTCTACCTGCCTGGAACAGGTCGGGCCTTCTATGGTTTCCGCTTGGAAGATGGTAAGACGGTGCGTTATTACACGCCCAATGAATTGAGTAGCAACCCAGAAGGGCACAATGTCTTTTACGTTGATGCAGGGGACTATCCACTTCTGAAGGTGCCGGATTGGGTGCATGATGCCGTCTTTTATGAAATCTTTCCGGATCGCTTCGGCAACGGCGATCCTTCCAACGATCCGCCGGACGTGCAGCCCTGGGGCTCGCCGCCGACACATAATAACTGGATGGGCGGCGACCTGGCCGGCGTGATGCAGCACATGGACTATCTGCAGCAGTTGGGCATCAACGCGCTCTACTTTACTCCCATTTTCCGCGCCATCAGCAATCACGCCTACGACACGACCGACTACCACACGGTCGATCCCCGCTTCGGCACGAATCAGACCCTCAAAACGCTTGTCGCCAGGGCGCACGCGCGCGGCTGGCACATGATCCTGGACGGCGTCTTCAATCATACCGGCCTCCAATTTTTCGCGTTTCAAAGCCTCCTTGCCGAGGGGGCGCGTTCCCCCTATCGCGACTGGTACTTCGTGAAGAAGTTCCCCATCGAAGCGCGGGACGGGCAGAATACCTACGTCGGCTGGAACAGCGTTTACACACTGCCCAAGCTCAACGTTACCAACCCGGCGACCCGGGACTATCTGCTCGACGTGGGCGTCCGCTGGATCAAAGAGGCAGGTATCGACGGCTGGCGGCTGGATTCGGCGGACGTGGTGAATCAAAACTTCTGGCGCGCCTTCCGCAAATCTGTCCGCGCCGCCGATCCCAACGCCTATATCGTGGGAGAGGTCTGGGATGATGCCAGCGCCTGGCTGCAGGGCGATCAGTTCGATTCGGTGATGAACTATCGCTGGCGCGGGGCGGTCCTGGACTTCTTCGTGAATGACAAAATCTCCGCCAGCCAGTTCGCCGCTCGGCTGGACCGCATCGCTGAGGACTACCCGGCCGCTGCTCAGGGCGTCTTGTTCAATCTCCTGGGCAGCCACGATACCGAGCGGATCCGCACGCTCTGCAAGGGGAACGCGTCGAAGGAGCGCCAGGCCATTCTTTTCCAGATGACCTATCCGGGCGTGCCCTGTATCTACTATGGCGATGAGGTGGGACTGGAGGGCGGCAAGGATCCGGACTGCCGGCGCTGCATGTCCTGGGACCTGGCGGCCTGGAATATGGACATCCTGCATGTTACCCGGCAGGCCATCGCCCTGCGGCGGAAGCACGCCGTCTTCCGCCGGGGCGACTACCGCACCGCGCTGGTGGACGATAAACGGGGCCTGTTCGGATTCCTGCGGGCGTATGGCAAGGAGCGGGCCCTGGCCCTCTTCAACCGCTCGGATCAGCCGCAGACGGCCACCCTGTCCCTCCGCCAGATCGGCGCCACTCGCCTTACCGACGGGTTGACGGGCGCTTCCGTGCCGGTACGGAACGGCAGTTTGACGGTGACTCTGCCTCCGAATGGCGCGACCGTGATTTTAGGCACATGAGGTTAAAACCCTTATTCACGGCGTTGAAACGCCGTGCTGAAACACAAAGTCCGCCTGCGCGGACTCCCTACCTTCCAAAAGCTCTCCCCCTCGCCCCTTGTGGGAGAAGGGGTGAGGGATCAAGGAGTATCTGGAAATGGTTTTCGCCTTATGTTGCTTGCTGCCCTGGCTGCTGAGCGCTAGCCCTATTCCGGCGGGCCAGGAGGCAAAGCCGGCGCCTGCGCAGAAAGAGTTTTTGGCCGGGGGCGATATATCTATGCTCAGCAAGATCGAGGAGCAAGGCGGCGTTTTCCGGAAGGACAATCAGCCAGGAGATGCCATCGCCATCATGCAGAGCTACGGCTGCAACTGTTTTCGGTTGCGGCTCTTCGTCAACCCGAACCACCATGACGGCACCATCAATGATCTGGACTATACCGTGGCGCTTGCCAAACGTATCAAGGCGGCCGGAGCGCGGTTCCTGCTCGATTTCCACTATTCGGATACCTGGGCCGACCCCGGAAAGCAGTACAAGCCGGCGGTCTGGGCGGATCTGGATTTCCCGGCCCTGGAAAAGAAGGTGACCGAATACACAGCTCAGAGCATCGCGGCGTTCAAGGCGCAGGGCGCTCTGCCCGACATCGTCCAGGTCGGCAATGAGATCACGCCCGGCATGCTCTGGCCGGACGGGAGACTGGGAGGGAATGGAGAAAAGCCTACGGATGCACAATGGGACCATTTCGTCCGGCTGCTGAAAGCGGCCATTCGAGGGGTGAAGCAGCCTCTAACGAAAGACGACCATGTGCGCATCATGATCCACATCGACCGGGGCGCCGACTGGCAGACGACGAAATGGTTTTTTGAAAACCTGCGGAAGCGTCACGTCGCCTTCGATATTATCGGGCAGAGCTACTATCCGTGGTGGCATGGCACGCTGGATCAGGTACGCGACAACCTGCGCCAGACGGTGCAGGAGCTCGGCAAGGACATCGTGATCGTGGAGACGGCCTATCCGTTCCGCGGCGATTGGTCCAAAGCCAAAAATATGGCCTGGCCGATCTCGATCGACGGCCAGAAGCAGTTTCTGACCGACCTGGTCGCGGCGGTCAGAGCCACGCCGGACGGGCATGGCCTGGGCGTACTCTGGTGGTTCCCGGAAGCGATCCCTATTCCGGGCCGGTACACCTGGAACGGCGGATCCACCGCCCTGTTCGACGACAAAGGGAATGCCCTGCCCGCGCTGGAGGCTTTTGGATCCGGAAGGTGAACCGTTCCCGCATTCCGAAAAGGGAGAGGGTCCTTCCAATTTCTTTTGTCGGGCGACTGAAGTCGCCCGAAGCAAGACCAGGGGAGCCGATCCTTGCGAGCAAGAAAGGCAATCTGCGTAATGTTCGTGCCTAGCAATCCGTTTAGCATCATTCCGACGGGGCGAGGGCTGCGATGGAGCATCCTGCTCTTCTGTACCTTGCTGGCGGGCTGCGCGGCCTCCCGGCCGGTCGCCGATGCGCCGCCGCTGACCGCCGATGCCCTGTCGCGGCCCGGTCAAGTCGAAGGGCACATAGAAGTCTGGAGCTGGAATATCGCGGCGAAAGCCCTGCAGCAGTTGACGCCCACCTTTCGCCGCCAATACCCCCGAATCGATCCAAATGTGGATATGACGGGCGCGAATATGCAGGCGCGCCTGCTGCTTTCGCTCGCCTCCAACGTCGGCGCGCCGGACGTCATGCAACTGCAGTGCGAAGAGGCGCCTCACTACCTCTGCACCGGCAAGCTGGCCGATCTGACTGCTGTCGCCGCCGGCTTCCAGAAGGACTTTCCAGCCTCGCTCTGGCACAACTGCGTCTATAAAGGCCGTGTCTATGCCATTCCCTGGGACATGGGGCCCTGCGCCATCTACTACAAGCGCAATATCTTCCAGCAGTACGGCATCGATCCCGATAAGATCGAGACGTGGGATGACTTCATCGCCGCCGGGCAGGAGATCCTGCAAAAGTCGCACGGCCAGACTAAGATGCTGCCGATGGATACCGGTGCTCTCGCGACGATGTACCAACTGCTGATTCAGCAGAACGGCGGCCAGGTCTTCGACGACAATGGCCGGATCGCCGTCAACTCGCCGCAGTCGCGGCAGGCGCTGGGCGTGCTCAGACGTATGCTGCAGGCGGGCATCTGCTCGAACGTCAAGATGTGGGGCCAGGAGTTTATGGCCGGCCTCAACAATGACACCATTGCCACCTACCCTGAGGCGGCCTGGTTTGCCGGCACGATCAAGGATGCCGCGCCGGATTATGGGGGAAAACGCCAGATCTGGGGGATCTTCCGGCTGCCCGCGCTGGTCAAGGGCGGACTGCGCACCAGCAACCTGGGCGGATCGGTGCTGGTCATTCCTCAGCAGTGCCGGAACAAGCCTGCCGCCTGGGCGTTTCTGCGTTATGCGCTCTGTACGGCGGAGGGCCAGTTGGCGATGTATCGCAGCGAGAACCTGTTCCCGGCCTATCTTCCGGCCCTGCGCTCGCCTGTCTTCGATGAGCCGGACCCTTTCTTCGGCGGGCAGCAGATCGGGCGTCTCTTTGCCGGGGACGCGGCGAAAATGAACATCCTCAACCGCACGGCGGACTGGATGGAGGCGTTGGGCTATCTCAACCAGACCTTCAGCAAATGGGCTGACGAGGGGATGACGGATACGGAGGCGCTGGCCGAGCTGGAGCAGAAGCTGCACCGGCGGCTGGGCGTGGAGATCGCGCCGTCTTCCCCGAGCCGGACAGCGCACCGAACGCGAGCCAGGCAGAGCCACGATGAAGCTTAGAGCCTCTCTCTGGCGGCACAGGCATTTCTACCTGTTCATCTCGCCGTTCTTTATTCTCTTTGCCGTTTTCGGCCTCTACCCGCTGCTCTTTTCGCTCTATCTGAGCTTCGTGAAGTGGGATGGGCTGACCCAGCCAACGTGGATCGGCCTGGCTAACTTCTCCACGATGCTCGACGACGACATCCTGCGCCAATCCCTGTGGAACACGCTGGTCATCGGCCTGCTCTACATTCCGCCCATGATGATCCTGGCGTTTCTGTTCGCGCAGGCGCTCAACCAGTCCTGGCTGCGGATGCGCGCCTTTTTCCGCACCGCTTTCTTTTTGCCGTGCGTGACGCCGATGGTGGTCATCAGCATCGTGTTCGGGCTGCTGTTCAGCTCGGAAAAGGGCGTTTTCAACTACGCGATCGTGCAGATAGGGCGGCTGCTGCCGTTCCTGCACCTCGGCCCGATTCCCTGGCTCAACAGCGAGCAGTGGTCGAAGCCCGCCGTCGCCATTATGGTGTTATGGCGCTGGACCGGCTACAACATGGTGCTGATGCTGGCGGGCTTGCAGGGGATTCCTGAAGATTTCTACGAGGCGGCGTTGGTGGATGGGGCCACGCCCTTCCAGCGCACGCGCTATCTGACGCTGCCGCTGATGCTGCCGACCTTCCGCTTCTGCCTGCTGCTCTCCCTGCTGGGGACCGTCTACATGTTCGACGAGATCTTCGTCCTGACGACGGGTGGGCCGGGGACCTCTTCCCTCAACTTCGGCGTCTACCTCTTTAATCTGTCTTTCGTCTCCTTCAAGTTCGGGTATGCGTCGTGCGTGGCCTATTCGGTGGCGCTGCTTCTCTTCCTCGCATCGCTGGTCGTCTACCGGATGAACCGGCAGGAGGGCGAGTAAAAATGCGAAACGCTCCCATAGGCGCCGATATTCAGCGTGCCGTGCTGTACGCGGTCCTGTTTCTCCTGTCGCTGGTCTTTCTGTTTCCGTTCTACTGGCTGGCGGTCTCCGCGTTCAAATCGCAGGCGCAAATCTTCGCCATGCCGCCGATGTGGATTCCCCATCCGGCGCGCCTGACCAACTTCACCGAGGTCGCAACGGAGACGAGCATCCTGCGCGCGTTTCTCAACTCGATGATCACCTCCGGCGGTCATGTCGCGCTGGCGCTGTTTCTGTGTTCCCTGGCCGGATATGCGTTCGCCCATTTCCGGGAAGCGCCGGGCAATGAGGCGCTGTTCGCGTTCGTGCTCGGCACGATGCTCATTCCGGGCACGGTCACGCTGATTCCCTCGTTCCTGGTGCTGGTGAACCTGCACCTCATCAACAGCTACTGGGCGATGATCATTCCGGGGGCGGCCCAGGCGTTCGGCATCTTCTGGATGCGCCAGTATATGCGCTCTTCGGTCCCGGAGGACCTGATCCATGCGGCGCGCATCGACGGCTGCAGCGAGTTCGGCATCTACTGGCGCATCGCGCTGCCCATCGCCCGGCCGGCGCTCTCCGCATTGGGGATCATGCTGCTCATCGGCTCCTGGAACAACCTGATGTGGGCGTTCATCGTCCTGCGGACCAAAGACATGCTGACGCTGCCGATGGTCATTTATCTTCTTCAGGGCGAAATCCGCACGCCCTACGGCATGCTGATGGCCGGCGGCCTGATCGCGACGTTGCCCCTGGTCTTAGCGTTCCTCCTCTTCCAGAAGCACTTCATCCGGGGGATTTTATCGGGGGCGATAAAAAGCTGACCGGGTGAAAAGACCCTCACTCCGTTCCGTCCTATCGCCATTGTCGCTGAAGCCTTCGGAACGGCACGCCTATAAGACCATTACAAGGGCTTCACCATATCTACAATCCACTGCTCCCCTTGATGCTTGTCACCACTGGAGTCTATAAATTCCCAATGCTTCAGGTAAGGTTCCGGCTGTAACGGCCGATAGCCAAGACGCTCATACAGCGCATAAACGCGCGCATTGGCAAGCGGTTCCACGGCAAGGTAGAGCTGCTTATAGCCTGCCTGTACGGTTTCTTGCTCGATAGCGTGAAGGAACGCGGAGCCATATCCCCGCCCGCGTTGGCCTTCTGCGACTTGTAAATCCACCACCTGCGGGAGGTGTTGCCTGTCATTCGCGTCTGACCAGGAAGAGGGGCGACGAAAAACCAGACAGGCAAAGCCGATGACTTCTGGACCGCGCAGCAAAACAAGATATCGAAATCCGGAACCCAGCGCCTCTTGCAGACGGTCCTTATGGATTACTTCGGGTTGTTTGATGGCGGTCAGAGCCTGTACATCTGCTTCGGCTGCATCGCGCACCGTAATCTGAGGGATGCTCCCAGTCACCATAAGCCTTCACCAATACGCGAGGCAGGCTTAACTTTCCACCTCTTTGCCTCTGGAGCGGACATGGCAGCCCATAGAGTGTCCGTGCGTACCCTCGTTTCTCCGGAGTGGGCGGGCTAAATCCGCTCGCGGACGTAGGCGTGAAGGTCGGGAATGGCGACGCGCACCTGCTGCATCGTGTCGCGGTCGCGAACGGTCACGGTCTGGTCTTCGAGGGACTGGAAGTCTACCGTTATGCAGAAGGGTGTGCCGACCTCGTCCTGGCGGCGATAGAGCTTGCCGATGCCCGCCGAGTCGTCGTAGACGGTACGCATCTCGCCGGTCGCCTGAAGCGTCTTCTTGATGCTCTTGGCGAGGGCGACGATCTCGTCCGCGTTCTTCTTGAGCGGCAGGACGGCCACCTTGATGGGCGCCAGCGCGGGCTTGAGCCGCAGCACGATGCGCGTCTCGCCGTTCTCCAGAATCTCTTCATCGTATGACTCGGTCAGCGCCGCCAGACAGCCGCGGTCCACGCCTGCGGCCGGCTCTACGACAAAGGGAATGATGTGCTTGTTGTTGGGCTGGTCGAAGTAGGTCAGACGTTCGGTGGAGTGCGTATTGGGCAGCGCCTCGGCCTGTTTTCGTGTATTGGCCGTGAGATCGAGTTTCTGCTGATCACGTGAGTGCATGCCCAGGTCGAAGTCCGTGCGGTTAGCAATGCCTTCCAGCTCCTCCCAGCCGATGGGAAACTTGTAGAAGATGTCTACCGTGCGGACCGAATAGTGGGCGCGCTCGTCTTCCGGGACTTCATAAAGCTTCAGGTTCTCTCGGCTCAGTCCCACCTCTTCCACCCACCAGTTGACGTGGTCCTCGATCCAGGCTTCATGTACCGCCTGCGCATCTTCCGGGCGGACGAAGTACTCGATCTCCATCTGCTCCAGCTCGCGAACGCGGAAGATGAAGTTGCGCGGCGTGATCTCGTTGCGGAACGACTTGCCGATCTGCGCGATGCCGAAGGGAATCTTGCGATTGGTCGAGTCGAGCACGTTCTTGAAGTTGACGAACATGCCCTGCGCCGTCTCCGGACGCAGGTAGGCGAACGACTCCGGATCGGGGACGGGGCCGACCTGCGTTTTGAACATCAGATTGAAGGGGCGCGGCTCCGTCAGCTCGCCTTCACACTCGCCGGGATGCTTATTGGGATGGCGCAGGCATTGCGCCTCGCCCAGCTTATCCGCGCGAAAGCGGCCTTTGCACGTCTTGCAGTCCACCAGCATGTCCACGAAGGTCTCTTCATGCTGGGAATAGCGCCAGACGAGCCGGTTCATCAGGATAGCGGAATCGATGCCCTCCATGTCGTCGCGCTCGTAGACGTTGTGCTTCCACCAGAGCCGCTTGAGGTTGTTCTTCAGCTCCACGCCGAGCGGGCCGTAATCATAGGCGCCCTGCATGCCGCCGTAGATATCGCTGCTCGGAAAAATAAAGCCGCGCCGCTTGCACAGCGACACGATCTGATCCATTGTCTGTGCTGCCATCTGTGTGAATAGGTCCTCGTTTTTATTGCTTCTTTAATATACCCGAAGGAGCGGCTACGGGCTGGAGGGAGGAGAAGGCTGCTGTGTTGGAGGGAGCTGATTTTGCTGCTCCTGCATGAGAGCACGGCGGCGGGCGCGGTTGGCGGTGGGCGGCAGGAGGGTGAAGACGACCCCGATGGATTGGGTACGGACCCTATAGGAGATCCCGATCTGCATGCAGTCGAAGTTGCGCAGGATCGAGACTTCGGCGTCGTAGGCGCGTCCCCGCTCCAGGTCCCAGCGGCCGAGCAAACCGAAAGCCCACGGCCCGCCGACCTGGTACTGCAGGCGCAGCTCGTGGCGAATGTCGCGCCGGTCGAACAAGAAAGGCGTGTTGCCCGTGTCCGTCAGGTACCGGTAGCCGACGCTGATGAGCGAGGTGCGCGTCGGCAGGTAGTTCAGGGCTACTTCGGGCGCGAACAGGTTGTAGGCCGTGCCGGTGGAATAGGCGTTGAGCCAGTTCGACAGACCGGCTCGCAAAGAGAGTCTTCGGCCCAGGAGGAGCGGCTGGGTGGCGGCGTTGATTCGCAGGCTGAGGCGGCCCGCCGTGACCCTCGAAGGTTCCTCCCGCAGCTCCGCGCCGGACGCGTAGACGTCCAGCAGGAAGGGCGCGTTCGGGATGCGCTGCGCGACGGCCTCCACGCTTCCGACCGGCGGCACGCCCTCCTGCTGGGCGGAGTCGGGTGTGGGGACTGGTCCGTGTCCGAGGAGATTGGCAAAATGCACGCCGATTTCCGGATAGCGGGAGACGAGCAGATCGTTGCGGCGCCGGTTATAGATGCCCATGTTGTTTTGCAGCACGGCATAGAGGGAGGCGCGCCTGGCGTAGTCCTCGGCAAAGCTGCTCTCGGTATACTCGCGATAGGTCGGCGGGGTCAACTGCTCCAGGAAGCCGCGCAGAGGATCGTTCAGTGTCCGAATCACGCCGTGCGGCGGCAGCGCGCCGGGCGCCGTGGGCGTCACGTCCATCTGGAAGGCCAGGTAGCCATCGAGGATATGCCGGGTGCCGAACCGCAGGTCATAATCGAGTGTTTTGTGCGGCTCAGCGATCGGCGTATTCGTGAAACGCAGGGTAAAGCCTTCGGCGCTGTTATAGCTAGGCACCGGCAACGGCACGGAGCTGCCGGCATGCAGGCTGCGCCGATAGGAGGGCAGCGTGATGACGCGCGTGGGACCCAGGTAGAACCCGATCCCGCGCGCCGACACGGACTGGCCGGGGATGTAGCGTATCTCATGCGCGGTGATATGGTAGTCCGGATGGGCCAGGACGCAGGTCGTGAACGAGCCGTTGGTAAGGGTGTATGAGCCGTCCGGCAGCGCCTCGATCCGCTCTCCGCTCAGGCGCGCCACATCCGAGATCAGGGCCGCATGGGTCACGTAGCCGGTGCGTGTCTTGAGATTGAACTGCAGCTCCTGGCCGGTAAAGTAGCCCTGATCCGTCCGCTCGATCCGAACGCCGCCACCGGCGTTGACCAGGCCGGTGTTCGTGTCGTAGGTCACGTTCTGGCCGGTCAGGACGGTCGGCTCTTTCTCCTTCGGGCTGGTATAGACAGCCCGAACGTTGCCGTTGGCGCTGACCAGGCCGGCGTTCAGATCGTAGTCCAGGTTCTGGGCGGTGACGGTGGTGGTCTCGTTCGTGGTCGGGTCCGCATAGATAGCCTGGACGTTGCCCTGGGAGCGGACGTAGTTGCCCTCCAGCGACCACTGCAGATGCTGGAACTTCTGGATGGTGACCTTGCCGGGCGGGCGGGCTGTGGGTGCGGGAGGTGTCGCGGCTTGCGGCGCGTCGGCGCGGGCGGCGCCGAGCGCCCCGGCAAAGGCGGCGATAGCTAAGACTGTAGAGAGGAAACCGCGGCGAAGATAGGCTGTACCGACAGGGGCCAAGAATCCCACCTGTAAAGAAGATTAGGTCCGTTTTCTCCCCTCTCTTTGGGAAGGAGAGGGGATGGGGGTGAGGTTTTAGAAATCCAGGTCGCGCTCGCGCAGGATGCGCTCGCGCCGTGCGGCAGGGACGGCCTCTTCGGCCTCCTCCAACATGGCGGCCTTGAAGGCGTCATCGTCGTAGGGACGCGTGCGCACAACGACGGGCATCGGAACGGCATGGCCGAAGAGGAGCGCCTGCTGCCGGGTTTCCAGGCTGGCGAGGACCCCCCGCAGGCTGGAAGCGCCGCTCACGCCCAGAAGCACGGCGTCCATGTCCTTTTCGTCGTCGAGCAGGCAGCAGATCTTCGTGCCGACCTGGGAGAGAATCTCATCGTCGATGCCGCTGGGGCGCTGGTCTACGATCAGCAGGGTGACGTTATACTTACGCATCTCCCGCGCGATCGTTCCAAAGATCGTCTGCCCGGCAAGCTGAGGCGAGAGGAACTTGTGCGCCTCCTCGATGGTGATGACCAGCGGGCGCGGCTTCTCACCGCCGCAGCCCATCGCCTGCTCGGTCTTCTGGACGTAGATGGCGTGCAGGCGGCGGGTCAGGATATTGGCGACGAGCATATACTGTACAGGCCGATCGTACTGCCCGAACTCCAGCACGACGTTGTGCCCGCTCTCCAGCGTGGCGAGCAGGTGCTGCACGGCGTCGTCATCGCCCGGCACGGTAGGCCGCAGGAAGCCTTCGCAGTCCTTGACCAGCACGCGCAGCTTGCGCTGCAGCGCCGACAGCGCGCCCTGGTGCGCGTTGTTCTCCCCGACGAACTCCTTGATATCCTCCACGCTCATGTCGAGGAAGGTCTCCAGCCACTTCTTCTCCCCGAAGCGCTGGACAAGGAGGTAGCAGGTCTCGACGGCGGTGGCATTGAGGTTCAACTCACGCTGAAGGAGCAAGATGTCCTCGACGGTGATCTGACTGTAAGGGATCTGGACCTCGAAGTCGGCGCGCACTTGACGCCTCCGAGACGATTCGGGATCGAGCGTGAAAATCTGGACTTTGTTGCGGAAATACTGCTTCAGGCCGCGCACGGAGGCGCGGCTGCGGTCTTCGGTCGTGCCCTGCCAGCCGTACTCGCTATGCATGTCGAAGATCAGGTTGACGGCCTTGTCGGCCTTGATGACCCCACATAAGCAGAGCCGGGTCAGAAACGTCTTGCCCGTGCCGGACTTGCCGAAGATCGCGTTGGAGCGCTCTACCCAGCGGTCGAGGTTGAGGCAGACGGGGGTGTCCATATCCAGCGGCGTGCCTACGTAGAAGAACTTCGATCCGCGCCGCTCGTCGCCGAACACGCGGCCCACATCCTCGCGCGTGGCCTCGAAGACCGGGCTGAAGTGGGCGGGAATGGTTTTGACCGGCAGCAGGCTCTCCTCGTCGTCCGGATCGGCGCCGTGTGGGGTCATGAGCATGGGGCGCAGCTTCACGGTGCCGTAGGTGCTGGTCCCGGTGAGGACGGCGCGGGCGAGCGCGCCTTGCGGCGGTTGCAGCAGCGCATGGGGATGCGTGGCGCTCAACTGAACGTCACTGAGCAGGGCGAAGAAGGCATTTCGCTCCCCCTGCACGACGATGAACTTGCCCGCGCGCAGGTCTTCGACGCTCTTACCCTCGGCCAGCCGCATCTCCAGCCCTTCGGCCAGCGACCCGCGCACGATGACGCCGAGCGCTTCCTGCGCCTCCCGCTCCACTTGCGGCTTGTGCTTCCCGTTTCGTTCGCTCATAAGACGCTCCAACTGCACGTCTGACTGGCCCCATTATAGCCCTTACCCGAATCCCCCGTCAAGCAGCCGAACGGATGAAACGCATGTTATCCTTGTTCATTCGCATCCAATGGGGTACAATCACGTGGGAGAGGAACAAAAGGAGGGCCTGGGCAGAGTATGCCTTCGCGTTCTCTGGGAACATGGAACACTGTACGTGTATCTGCTCTTGATGAGATAGAAGATGCACATCGCAGTGTCGGTGGAACTGGGCGTGGACGCCGGTACGCAACACAACAAATCAATTATGCCTATGCGGTTCTTCTATCCTCTCAATTTCAGGGATACTGTCGCGACTTACACTCCGAATGTATCCTTCATCTGGTACGTGGCATCACGCCATTACCGATGCAGTCAGTAGTACAAGAGGGGTTCGTATTTCGGCTGGCATTAGACAGGGGCAATCCTAACCCAGGGAATATAGCTGCCGATTTTAACCGCTTAGGATTGGATTTCTGGGACGTAGTGAACGCTCATGATCCTAGAAACCGGCAAAGGCAGCGTCTTCTTGAAGACCTTAATCAGTGGCGGAACGCTATCGCACATCAGGACTTTACCTCACCACTGCTGGGAGGCTTGACCGTACTGACCTTAGAAAGAGTACGCAGGTGGCGAAGCGCCTGTATGGGCCTCGCACGCTCATTAGATCGAGTAATGGCCGATCACATTTATTCGATGGTCGGGACTCGACCATGGTAAAGAGGGGTGTCCTTATGTCAGAAACGGCTCAATATCCAGAATTCCATGTTGGAGATTTAGTGCGGTTCCGCTACGCATACAGAACCATTGAGGGCCGTATTATTGAAGATCGCGGAGCCATTGCCCTTGGAGGCCAGCATCTCTATCGAGTGTTGGTCGATAGGGAATATGTACGGCGAGAACTTGAATTGCCTGCCGACGAACTGGAGAAGGTCGGATAGCTGGGATAGCTTTCGTATTATAAGGAAGGTAACAATGCAAATGCCAAACCAATCCACTAACCTGCCTCTCTCAGCAGGCGAAGCTCAAAACACAGAGAATGAGGAAGCCAAACGACATCAGGGCCTGGATGAGTTGGTTGCCGAAGCCCAGAAGCTTGGAATGTACTGATGCAGGTAGTTCCGCGATGAAAGCGAAAATGATATTTGGCGGATGCCTCGGCATCCGCCAAATCTGTTTGATTAGTGGTATGGCTCCTCCTCGTGGTGAAGACGGTTACCAGAATCTGCTTCGCCCTCTTCCGGTGGGGCGGAGAGCTCGGGTAGGCCGCTTACCTGGACGGTCTGGCTCTGCTTCTCTTTGCCCACGGTCAGGGTGACGGTGTAGGTCCCCGGCTTTACGAAACGCACAGGTGGAGGCGGACCGCCAAAGCCCCGGAATCGGCCTCCGCCTCCGCTTGAGTGCATGTCCCAGCGCACGGTCGTGATGCCCGGAAAGCGCTCTCCGGTCAGTGTCGCCACGGTCTTGCCTGCCGAGTCGGTGATGGTGATTTTCGGCGCTTCGTCGGCCAGATCGCGCAGCCAGTAGACGATCGGTACGCCTTCCGGCGCGTTCTCCCCGTGATACTCCGCGCTGCCGCTGAACCAGTCGCCTCCGCCGCCCAGATACTCCTCGCCGGCCGGGATCGGGAACAGATGCACGTCGGACGCCAGGACTTTGGGAGTCATCTCCTCTAAAGGCGTGATGTCGTCCATCACGAAGAGGCTGCGCCCGTGCGTGGCTGCTACGAGCGCGCGGTCGCGCGGTTGGATGGTCAGATCGTCCACGGCCACGGTCGGAAGGCCGTTCGCGAGCTTGTGCCAGTGCCCGCTGCGATCGAAGGAGGCATAGGCTCCGAACTCTGTGCCCGCAAACAGCAAGTCCGGGTTGACCGGGTCCTCGCGCAGCGCCTGGACGGGGCCACTGTGCGGCAGGTCGCCGGAGATCGACCGCCAGGTCTTGCCGAAATCCTCCGTGACGAACATATACGGCGCAAAATCCTCACTGCGATGCCCATCGATTGCTACGTAAGCGCGTGAAGGCGCAACGCGTGAGGCTTCCAGGCGCGTTACCCAGTAGTCGCGCACCTTCTCCGGCAGATTATTCGTGACGTTGGTCCAGGTCTTGCCGCCGTCCTGGGTCAACTGGACGTTGCCGTCGTCGGTGCCGCACCAGATCAGCCCGCGCTGGATCGGCGACTCGGAGATCGCCACGATGGTGCCGTAAGTCTCCGCGCCGGAGCCTGCCGAGGTGATATGCGCGCCGTTCTGCTTGGAAAGATCCGGACTGATTTCGTACCACTCCTTGCCGCCCTTGACGAACGTCAACAGGTGACTGCCGCCGGCATAGAGCAGGTCGTGATCGAAATGCGAGAGGGCGAGCGGCGTGTTCCAGTTAAAGCGATAGTCGGGCTGGCCTTCGGGCGCGTCGGGATGCAGGAACGTGCGCTGGTTGGTGCGCCGGTTCCAGCGCTCGATCGCGCCGCCCTGCGACTCGCCGTAGACGATGTTCGTGTCCGTGGGGTCGGCGAACGCATAGAAGCCGTCGCCGTCCGAGATGAAATGCCAGTCGGAGTTCAGCGTTCCGGGATAGTTGTGATTGGAGCTAGGACCGCACCAGGAGCCGTTGTCCTGCAGTCCGCCGTAGACCCAGAACGGCGTCTGGTTGTCCGTACTTACCTCATAGAACTCGCCCATCGGGAAGTTGTTGTTGTAGGCCCAGGTCTTGGCGCGGTCGTGGCTGACATAGACACCGCCGTCCGTGCCCAGCAGCAAATGTTCCGGATGGGCCGGATCGATCCAGAGGGCGTGCAGATCGGAGTGGACGCCCGGCGAGGAGTTGTGGAACGTCTTACCGCCGTCTTCGGACACGGACAGCTCGAAGCCGAGTACGTAGACGCGGTTGACGTCGGTCGGGTCCACGCGGATCTGGCCGAAGTAGAAGCCGCGCGGCGCGGTGCCGCTCATGCGCTTCCAGGTCTCGCCGGCATCGTCCGAGCGGAACACGCCGCCATAGCGGCTATTGCCGGAGAACAGGCTGCCGCCGCCGCCCGCCCGGTCCTCGATGACGGCGTAGACGGTGTTGGGCTTAGCGGCGCAGACGCTCAGGCCGATGCGGCCCAGATCGCCGGAGGGCAGCCCGTTGGTCAGCTTTTTCCAGGTCTTGCCGGCGTCGGCGGATTTGTAGATCGCCGCGCCGGGTCCGAAGCCGCTGAAACCCCAGGGGTAGCGGCGGCGCTGATAGGCGGCGGCATAGACGATCTTGCTGCCCTGCGCGCCCAGCGCCAGATCAATGACCCCGGTGTTCGGGTCGAGGGCAAGACTATGCTCCCAGGTCTTGCCTCCGTCGCGTGTCAGGAAGACCCCCCGCTCCTTATTCGGTCCCCACAGGTGCCCGGCGACGGCCACATAGACCAGGTTGGGGTCCTGGGGATCGATGGCGATGCGGCCGATCTCCTGGCTCTCTTTGAGGCCCATGTTCTTCCAGGTCTGCCCGCCGTCGGTGGACTTGTAGACCCCGTCGCCCCAACTGGAGGAGTTACGGCCGTTGGCCTCCCCGGTGCCCACCCAGACGATCTTGTTGTCGGAGGGAGCGACCGCTACGGCGCCCGCCGAGGCGACGCTCTCGTGGTCGAAGACCGGGGTCCAGGTAACGCCGTCGTTGGTCGTCTTGATGACGCCCCCTGTTGCCAGGGCGACGTAAAACGTGTACGGATCTTTGGGATCGACGGCGAAATCGGCGATTCGGCCTCCCATGACGGCCGGACCGATGCTGCGCCAGTGCGCTTGTTTGAGCACCTCTTCCTGGAGGTCAGGGCCTTTGTGGGGTTCCGAAGCGTGGGCGGAGGGAGTTGAGATGATTCCGATAGCCAGCAGGAAAGCGGCGCTCCAGCGCCAATACGAGGAACACATCCGAGGTAGCGTATCCTTTCCAGCGTTATGTATGCGGGGAACTGTTCGCCCTGCTTCTTTTCAATTCCTGCGCTGGCCTTACCTGCGCGTGATTTTTGAACTCCATGGAAACCTTTATGATGGCGTAAGGTGTATCTACATTTCACCAAAGATCGAGACAACTTTGCCCTGCATCACGCCGATGCCGTCAAGATCATCGAACCTTCCAGGCCCGAAGGGGCAATCACCCGCTGCGAAGCAGCGATCACCCCTTCAGCTTTTGCGTGGGATCTCGTAGGTGAAGAAGTCGTCGGCCAGGAGGGTGTTCGGAAAGACCGACCGGGCCTCCGCCAGTAGATCATTCAATCGGCCGCCGGCCTCGTAGCGGGGGCTAATATGCGTGAGAAGGAGCAACTGGACGCTGGCCTCCCGCGCCACGCGGGCTGCGGAGAGGGCGGTCGAGTGCTGGGCGCGGACGGCGAGCGGCCGGTCCTCCTCCAAATAAGTCGCCTCGTGGATCAGCACGTCGGCATCGCGCGCCAGGGCGACGGCGTTGGGCGTGTAGGTGGTATCGCCACAGTAGACCAGCTTGCGGCCCGGTCGCGGCGGGCCGACCAAGTCTGCGCCGTGGATCGTCCGCCCGTCCGGCAGAGTCACGCTTTCGCCCTGCTTCAGGCGGCCGTAGAGCGGCCCGGCGGGAACACCGAGGGCCTGCGCCATCTCCACGTCGAAGCGGCCCGTCTGCTCCTTCTCCACGATGGCGTAGCCGAAGGTCGGGGCGCGGTGGATCAGCGGGGCGCACTCTACGCGGACGCTCTCATCCTCATAGACCCGCCCGCCGGTGACGGCCTTGATCTGGATGGGATAACCGAGGCGCGTCTGGCTGCCGTCCAGCGTACACTGCAGATACTCCGCCAGGCCGGCAGGGCCGTAGAGCGCGACCGGAGTCGTATTGGCCTCCATCATGGAGCGCGTTGCCAGCAGCCCGGTGATGCCGAACAGATGGTCGCCATGCAGATGGGTGAAGAAGACCCGCTCCAGTTGGCTCAGGCGCAGGGGCGAGCGCAGGACCTGATGCTGGGTGCCCTCCCCGCAATCGAAGAGCCACAGCTTGCCGGTCTGCGACCACTGCAGCGCGATGCTGCTGACGTTGCGCGCCCGCGTCGGCGCGCCCGAGCTAGTTCCTAGAAACGTGATCTTCATTACTTTGCTGACCTCCCATCCACTCTCCATGAATAGGACAGGAATCCAGGCTCTGGAATCTGCACTAAATCCTCGCTCCTTCCCGAAAAAACTTGACTTTACTATTTCCCGGCTATCCTTGATTCCCATTTTCTTGAAGTTGTGAACGGGAAATGCGACAGAATAAGATTACCTCACGTGCTTACTCCCCTAAAGCTCCAGCCGGAAGCTTCATCGAGGCTTTATTGCTATAGACTGGTGGAAAGCTCCGATTAGATTCGCAGAAAAAACTAGAAGTTTTCAAAACTACTTGACAAAGTGATTATGGTAAGGCTGCAGGCAAAGACCGCCGGCGGGCTATTGTGTTTGTCAGCTATTACCCGATGGTAGAATTTGTCGGTGCGGACAACTTTGAGGGAAACGGTCAGATGGCTAGTATCATCAAGACGAGAGAAGGCAAGCATCTTCGTCCCGGCGAATCGCTCCCAATCGAGTACGTAAGCTTGCCTGTAGATCTCTATACGCATGTGGTGACCGGGCCTTATGCAGCAGGTAGTATGGCGGTAATTGCTGACAAAGACGATCTCACCACGATGGCCCATCATGGGCTAATTCGTGCCTACTGGAAGAAGGGGATCTAAAGCTTAAAGGTCTCCCAAAACGATCGACTAGATAATCCTTAAAGAGAACCTCTGTGATAGTCCAGAGGCTCTTTTCATAACTGCATTTAACCCTGCTCGGCAAGAACAGTCTGGCGTCAATCTTACCCGTCCGCCTGGACGGCCTGGCTGAGATGTGACCGATCATGCTATCATGAATTGAGTTGGGAGGGATGAATCATGGCACAGCCCCAGGTTATCAAAGGCACATGGGAGGAGATTGCTGCCCATGCAGACGAACTGAGAGATTGCGGGGAACTGACCTGATCGTTCCCGCACGACCAGAGCATGAGTCCGTTGCACAGAACGGAAGCGAACAGGAGACGCTGCATAAAAAACTCGCTGTCATCATCGCGGAAGCCGAGAACCTGGAGAGTGAGCCAGGAAAACCGTTGCGCGATCCGCTGGAGGCAGAGTGGGGCGCAGCGGTCGAGGAAAAGTACCGCAAGATGGGATTCAAGTTTTGATGCTCTGCGATGCTAGTCCCCTGATTGCCCTGGTTGATCCCAAGCAAAGCAGCCATGATGCCTATTCTGCTATTCTTCCCATGCTTTCCCTGCCGCTCCTAACCACCTGGCCTGCCTTTGCGGAAGCTATGTATCTAGTGTATAAAGCAGGCGATCTTCCCAGACAGCGGCTGGTATGGCAGTTTGTCAACGATAGCCTTCTCACCTTCCATGACCTTACTCCCCCAGAGTTGCAACGTATGCAGGTGTTGATGGAGAAGTACAAGGACACCGAGATGGATCTGGCCGATGCTTCGCTTGTGGTTACAGCAGAGACACTCAACCTCCAGCAAATCTTTACGCTCGACAGCGATTTCTATGTGTACCGGATACGATACTGGCGCCTTTGAGGTCGTTCCATAGCGGGTAGGGACCTGCAGGATCATGGACTCTCAGTCGGGTGTTTCAAAATCAGCGCTAAATCCTCGCTCTCTGCTCGTAAAAACCCTTGACTTCAAAGCCTCCCTATGCTATCATTAATTCCCCCTTCACGAGGTTGTGAGCGGGAAGGGCGTCGGGATAAGATTCTGCTCAACGTGCGTAGGACATCTTACCGCACAGACGGAGCGGCGACCGGCGCTTTCTCGTGATGACGCGCGCTTGATGGCGAGTGCGCATGAGTAGTCGGGCAGTATCGCGCGTTAGGAGACACGACCTGTGAATGGGAAGCCGGGCCGCCTGCCGGTGGCGCAGGGCCTATACGATCCTCGGTGGGAGCATGACGCCTGCGGCGCCGGCTTTGTGGCACATATCGGCGGCGAGAAGTCGCACGCCATCATCCAGACCGGCTTAGGCATCCTGACCAAGCTGCGGCATCGCGGCGCGTGCGGCTGCGACCCCGAGACCGGTGATGGCGCCGGCATCCTCCTGCAACTCCCTCACGACCTTTTTTCCGCCGTTCTCGCTCAAGAGGGTGTCTCGCTTCCTTCCTCCGGCCAGTATGGCGTCGGCATGCTGTTCCTGCCGCGCGATAAAGAGGAGCGGGCGCGCTGTGAGGCGGCCATCAAGCGCATCCTGGAAGAGCAAAACCATGCCGCCCTCGCCTGGCGAGATGTGCCCGTCGATAACACGAAGATCGGCGCCTTAGCCCGCACCGTCGAGCCGGTCATCAGGCAGGTGTTTGTCGCGAACCGGAACCCGGATTTGGACGAGCCTGCCCGCGAGCGGCAGCTCTACGTGATCCGGCGGCGCATCGAGAACGCCGTCGCCGAGATGGGACTGGAGCAGGAAGGCTACTTCTATATCTCCAGCTTCTCCGGTCGCACCATCGTCTACAAGGGCCTGCTCATGGCCGAGCAGATCGCCGCGTTCTATAGGGACCTCGGCGATCCCCGGCTCACGAGCGCGCTGGCCCTGGTTCACCAGCGGTTCAGCACCAACACGTTCCCCACCTGGGACCTGGCCCATCCCTTCCGCTACCTGTGTCACAACGGCGAGATCAACACCTTAAGAGGCAACCGCAACTGGATGCGGGCGCGCGAGGCTGGGCTGCGTTCCGATCTGTTCGGTGCGGACTTGCCGCATCTATTCCCGCTGGTCAACGAGACCGGCAGCGACTCGGCCACGCTGGACAACGCTTTCGAGCTGCTGGTGATGGGCGGGCGCAGCCTGGCGCACGCCATGATGATGCTCATTCCCGAAGCCTGGGGCGCCGACGAGCAGATGGACCCCGGCAAGCGCGCCTTCTACGAATACCACGCCTGCCTGATGGAACCCTGGGACGGACCCGCCGCCGTGGCCTTCACCGACGGGACCAGCATCGGCGCGGTGCTGGACCGTAACGGCCTGCGCCCCGCGCGCTATCTGGTGACCAGCGACAACCTCATTATCATGGCCTCGGAGACCGGCGTCGTGGACGTTCCGCCGGAAAAGGTGCGGAAGAAGGGTCGGTTGGAGCCTGGCAAGATTCTGCTGGTGGATACCGCGCAGGGCCGCATCGTCAGCGACGAGGAGATCAAGCGGACCGTCTGCACTCAGCAGCCCTACCGTCAGTGGCTGGCCGAAAACCGGCTCGACCTGAGCCAACTTCCCGATCCGCCCGGCGTCCATGCGACGGATCACGACACGTTGGTCACCCGGCAGCGCGCGTTCGGCTACACGCTGGAGGATCTGCGGATCGTGCTGCTGCCGACGGCCGTCGGGGGCGAGCAGCCGCTCGGCTCCATGGGCATCGACACGCCGCTGGCCGTGCTCTCCGAGCGTCCGCAGCTCCTCTACAACTACTTCAAGCAGTTGTTCGCCCAGGTGACCAATCCGCCCATCGATCCCATCCGCGAGGAGATCGTCATGTCGCTCGTGGACTACATCGGGCGGGACGGGAACCTGCTGGACGAGTCGGCGCGGCACTGCCATCAGCTCAAGATCGATTCGCCGATCCTGACCAATGTGGACCTGGAGAAGCTGCGGCACGTGCGCGCCGGCGAGTTCCGGGCCGTCACCCTGCCGGCGCTCTTCGACCGCGATGGCGGCGAGGACAGCCTGGAGCGCGCGGTGGCGGACCTGTGCGCGGCGGCTTCGCAGGCGGTGCGTTACGGCGGCAGCTTCCTGATCCTCTCCGACCGCGGCGTGGACGAAAAGCGGGTCCCCATCCCGGCGCTGCTGGCGACCTCCGCCGTACATCATCATCTCATTCGCGAGGGCACGCGCACGCAGGTCGGCCTAATCGTCGAGAGCGGCGAGGCGCGCGAGGTGATGCATTTCGCGCTCCTGATCGGCTACGGGGCCAGCGCCGTCAATCCCTACCTAGTGTTCGAGACGCTGGAAGATTTAGAGCGGCAGAGCGCGCTCCCGCCGGACCTCTGCGCGGAGAAGGCGCAGAAGAACTTTATCAAGGCCATCAGCAAGGGGCTACTAAAGACCTTCGCCAAAATGGGCATCTCGACGCTCCAGAGCTATCGCGGGGCGCAGGTGTTCGAGGCGGTCGGGCTGGATAAGAAGCTCATCGCGAAATACTTCACCGGCACTTCCTCGCGGCTGGGCGGCATCGGGCTGGACGTGATCCGCAAAGAGGCTTTGGCCCGGCACGAGAACGCCTTTCCGGGCCGCAAGGCGCCGGAGACCTTCGACCTCGATCCCGGCGGGCAGTACCAGTGGCGGCGCTTCGGGGAGTACCATCAGTACAATCCGGACACCATCGCCAAGCTGCAGCATGCGGTGCGCACCCAGAGCTACGCGACGTTCCAGGAGTTTTCCCGGATCGCCAACGCCCAGAGCGAGGGGCTGGCGACGCTGCGCGGCCTCCTGAAGCTCAAGCCCGGCATGCCGGTCCCCATCGAGGAGGTCGAGCCGGCCGCGGAGATCGTCAAGCGGTTCGCGACGGGCGCGATGTCGTTAGGCTCGATCAGCCGCGAGGCGCACGAGACGCTGGCGATCGCCATGAACCGCATCGGCGGCAAGAGCAACACCGGCGAGGGCGGCGAGGACCCGGTCCGCTACAAGCCCGACGCCAGCGGCGACAGTCGGCGCAGCGCCATCAAGCAGGTCGCCTCCGCCCGCTTCGGCGTCACCATCGAGTACCTGGTCAACGCGGACGAGCTGCAGATCAAGATGGCGCAGGGCGCCAAGCCCGGCGAGGGCGGCGAGCTGCCGGGGCACAAGGTGGACCGCTATATCGCCCGCATCCGCCACACGACGCCCGGCGTCACCCTCATCTCGCCGCCGCCGCACCACGACATCTATTCGATCGAGGATCTGGCGCAGCTCATCTTCGACCTGAAGAACGCCAACCCGCAGGCCCGCATCTCGGTCAAGCTGGTCGCCGAGGTCGGCGTCGGGACGGTGGCTGCCGGAGTGAGCAAGGCCCACGCCGACCACATTCTCATCAGCGGCCACGACGGCGGCACGGGCGCCTCGCCGATCTCCTCGATCCAGTACGCCGGCATCCCGTGGGAGATCGGGCTGGCGGAGACGCAGCAGACGCTCGTGAAGAATGATCTGCGCGGGCGGGTGCGCGTGCAGACCGACGGGCAGCTCAAGACGGGCCGGGACGTGGTCATCGCGGCGCTGCTGGGCGCAGAAGAGTTCGGCTTTGCCAGCGCGCCGCTGGTGGCGATGGGCTGCATCATGATGCGCGTCTGCCATCTCAATACCTGCCCGGTGGGCATCGCCACGCAGGACCCGCTGCTGCGGGAGAGGTTCGCGGGTCAGCCGGAGCACGTCATCAACTTCTTCTTCTTCGTGGCCGAAGAGGCGCGCGAAATCATGGCACAGCTCGGCTTCCGGACCCTCGACGAGATGGTGGGCCGGATGGACCTGCTGGAGACGCAGGACGCCGTCGCCCACTGGAAGGCGCGCGGCCTGGACCTGACGCCGATTTTGATGGCTCCGAGGGTGCCGTCCTCGGTCGCCATCCGCTGCATGACGAAGCAGGATCACGGCCTGGAGGAGGCGCTGGACCACCGGCTCATCGAGCTGGCGCAGGAGGCTATCGACGCCGGCCAGCCGATCTATACCGAGCTGCCCATCTACAACCACAACCGCACGGTCGGCACGATGCTGAGCGGACGCATCGCCGCCCATCATGGGGCGGCGGGGCTGCCGGACGACACGATCCATCTCAAATTCGCGGGATCGGCCGGGCAGAGCTTCGGCGCGTTCCTGGCGCACGGCGTGACGTTGGAATTAGAGGGCGACGCCAACGACTATCTGGGCAAGGGCCTCTCCGGCGGGCGCATCGTCGTCTATCCTCCGGAAGGCTCGTTGTTCGATCCGACCGAGAACATCATCGCGGGCAACACCCTCCTCTACGGCGCGACGAGCGGCGAGGTCTTCATTCGCGGCGTGGTGGGCGAGCGGTTCGCGGTCCGCAACAGCGGCGTGAAGGCCGTGGTGGAAGGGACCGGCGATCACGGCTGCGAGTACATGACCGGCGGCGTGGTGGTTGTGCTGGGCCGAACGGGCCGCAACTTCGCGGCGGGCATGAGCGGCGGGGTCGCCTATGTCTGGGACCCGGCCGGCGACTTTCCCGATCAGTGCAACTTCAATCACGGCAAGATCGAGCTGGAGCCGGTCTGCCGTCCGGAGGACGTAGCGGAACTGCGGGCGCTGATCGCGCGGCACCAGGAGCTGACAGGCAGCGCCCGCGCCGCCGCGATTTTAGCGGATTGGGATGCGGCGCAGGAGCGGTTCGTGAAGGTCATCTCCGTCGAGTACCGGCGCGCGTTAGCCGAGAGGGAGGAAGAGGCGGAAGAAACGCCGGGCTTTTCCGATTCACGAGCCACGAGTCATGAACCACGCGCGGACAGGACGGGAACGCATGGCTGATCCCAAAGGCTTTCTCAAATTCCATCGCGAATTGCCGCCGCGCCGGCCGGTCGAGGAACGCAAGCAGGACTGGCTGGAGTTCTATCTGCCGTTCCCGGATGAGAAGCTGCGCGCGCAGGCGGCGCGCTGCATGAACTGCGGCATCCCGTTCTGCCATCAGGGCTGCCCCTTAGGCAACGTCATCCCCGACTGGAACGATCTGGTCTACCGGGACCACTGGAAAGAGGCGCTTGCCGCGCTGCACGCCACCAACAACTTCCCGGAGTTCACAGGAAAACTCTGCCCGGCGCCCTGCGAGTCGGCCTGTGTGCTGGGGATCAATCAGGACCCGGTGGCGATCCGGCGCGTCGAAGAAAGTTTAGCCTTACGCGGCTGGGATGAGAACTGGATCCAGCCGGAGCCGCCCGCGATGCGCACGGGCAAGACGGTCGCCGTCGTCGGCTCTGGTCCGGCGGGGCTGGCCGCCGCGCAGCAGCTCAACCGGGCGGGCCATACCGTGACCGTGTTCGAGCGGGACGACCGGATCGGCGGCCTCCTGCGCTACGGCATCCCGGACTTCAAGATGGAGAAGGTCGTGCTGGATCGGCGCCTGGCCCAGATGGAGGCGGAGGGCGTGATCTTTCGCCCATGTGTCAACGTGGGGATCGACCTCACGGCGGAAGAGCTGCAGGAGGGTTTCAACGCGATCGTGCTGGCGGGCGGCTCGACCGTGCCGCGCGACCTGCCCGTGCCCGGCCGGGAGTTGGGTGGCATCCATTTCGCGATGGAGTATCTGCCCCAGCAGAACCGGAAGGTGGCCGGAATCTGGCCGGATGGCAAGCCGCAGATCACGGCGGCAGGGAAGAAGGTCGTGATCCTGGGCGGCGGGGATACCGGCGCGGACTGCCTGGGCACCGCCCACCGGCAGGGCGCGCTTTCCGTGGTCCAGATCGAGCTATTGCCCCGGCCGCCGCAGAGCCGGGATGAGACGATGCCCTGGCCGACCTATCCCATGATCCTGCGGACCTCGGCGGCGCATGAGGAGGGCGGCACGCGCGAGTTCTCCCTCCGCACGACGGCTTTCTCCGGCAGCAATGGCTGCGTCGAGAAACTTCACGGGGTCCGTGTTGAATTCGTTCCGGACGCCAACGGGCGCAAGCAGATGGTCGATGTCCCTGGCTCGGAGTTCATCATCGAGGCCGACCTGGTGTTGCTGGCAATGGGCTTTTTGCACCCGCAGCGCGAGGGCCTGCTGACCGATTTAGGCGTGGAACTGGATGCGCGCGGCAACGTCGCTGCCAGCAACTATGCCACCAGCGTGCCGGGCGTCTTCGCCTGCGGCGACATGCGGCGCGGTCAATCGCTCATCGTCTGGGCCATCGCGGAGGGCCGGGAAGCCGCCCGCCACGTCGACCTCTACCTGACCGGCTCTTCCGTCCTCCCGCTCACCCACGGCACCCGCGATTTTATTTGATCTGGCCTCACTTTGTCCTTGCTTGCCAGGCCGAGTTGTCAAAAGCCGTGTATAATGAAGTTGGAGGGATAGCCATGCAGATCGGGCCAGACAACCACACGCTTTCTCCGTTGGCGGAACAGGGACGAGCCATCTATGAGAGCCGCCTGAAGGCGATCCTGGAGCCGGAACACACCGGCGAAGCGGTGGCTATTCATGTGGATACCGAGGATTACGCTCTAGGAAACAGTCATAGCGAAGCGGCCCGTGCCCTCTTAGCGCGCCATCAGCCGGATGGACGCATCGTCACTCTAACTATTGGATCACCCACCGACCAGGATCTTCGGCTAGTGACTAGAATCACCGCCGGTCAAAAGCCAAGACTTTATGTCCTGATACTGCAAGGCTCGCATGGAAACTAGAAGGCGCTACGATGACCATTACGATTGACTTACCCGATGAACTGGCTTCCCGATTAGCCGAGCTCTTGCCTGAAGAGGAGCGTAATCGCTTCGCCGTCAACGCCATTGCCGAGGCGCTGGAGGCCCGCAGACGTGATACCGCCGAGTGCGTTACTGCTGTCGAGCAAGCATTGGCAGATATGGATGCAGGGCGCAATCTGATCCCCTTCGAGGAAGTGTCCCGTCAATGGGAGGCAGACAAGACGGTACTCCGAAACAAGATGCCTCAATCTAACCGCCGCCAGACGAGTTTTCAAGGGAGTTCCTCACGGATAAGATGATATGCGCCTGGGGGTGAGAATATTTTGGGCGCTAAAGGCGCAACTTCTCCCTCTGCCCTCCTGTCAATACCACCAGAGGTATATCACGATGCGAAGTGCGAGAAAGCAACCCACGAAGTGGGCGAAAGGGTTGAAAGGCGTAAAAATAAGCAAAGTATAGTTCCGTGGCAGAATAACTATGCAGACCAGAACAGAAAACCACGCGTTTTCTCCTTTGGCTGAACAGGGGTGAGCAATGAAAAGCCGATCAATCTTCGGAAGCCGTTCGGAGCGCGCCACGTTCATGGCGCTCCGGTCCCAGTGGGAGAAAGAAGTAAATGTTTTTCCGAGGGTCCACGTTAAGAACGTGGTAGGCTTTGACCGTATCCAAGCAATCAAGGATGAGGCGGAAAGGGACTATCTTCTAAAAACAAAGTTCGATTTCGTCATTTGCAAGAAGCATAGCGGAGTCCCTATCTTAGTCATCGAGTTTGATGGAATGGATGGCGGATTCTCCCGCGTCCTCGAATATGAGACACATAAGGTTCCTATCAGAGACCAACATCGGCGTCGGAAGCTGGAAGCAAAGCTCCGCATCTGCGCCGAAGCAGAGATACCGGCCGTAGTCGTTTCGTCCCAGGAAACCACACACATTGACGTGGCAAGCCGCCTTACGATACTTGATGGCATTATCGGGAAAGTTCTGGCTTCCGAACTTTTCACACAGATCTGTGAAGAGCGAGAATTCAATTCGCTTGATGAGGTTGAAGACCTCGAATTCACCCTGCACCAGCGTAAGAATCCAATTGAGGCAGAAATAACTCGGCTTATGACGGCGCTTATCACGGTAGAAAGAGGCACAAGTCTACCGAAATTACAGACTCCACTGTCCGATCGGAAGAATGTCGGGGAAGTCGGATGCCGCACAGTCGTTGAATGTGGCGGCCAGGAGTTCGCCGCTGATATCTATGTCCGAGACATCAACTGCCGCGGCTTTGTCGCATACGGTCTGGCAGTGGATCTATCCTGGCTGACGGCGCTCCGAGAGGCAGTACGAGCCACGAGGCTAATAACCTCGCCCGATGGGTCATCATCCGCCTAGCAAGGTGCTGAAGCTGACGGCGGACGCGACACATGTCCAATCCAATTCACGAAGCCGGCCACTGCGTGTTCGCGTACTTATTCGCAGTGCCGATATCTTCTGCCTCGACAAGCCAGGTTGAATCAACTGAGGTTTCCGACACCAAAGTGGACATGCTTCTCCGCCGACTCTTCGTTGCATTTGGCGGTTCGGCCGCAGAGATGCAATGTTGCGATACCTCGGATCCAGAATCACAATCTGATATATGCCTAAACGGAATCTATGACCGAGGACAGGCGCAAGAACTCTCTACACGGATCGCGCAACTCGAAGAACGAGAAGATTTTCGGGAGCAAGTAGGCCAAGGTCTATACGAGGGAATCGAGGAATTCGTTCAAACGGCCGCCCATCGACCAGATGTATTCCGAGCCATTCAACGGCTAGCATCCGAGCTTAGGACAAAAGATACACTAACAGGATCCGAAATCGAGGAAATCTTGGTCAAATTGGTGGACCGGCAGCCTTTTGAACGTTCGTTCCATAGGTTTCTCAGGGACCTATATGATCCCAAACTCGACACGGTTGCAGTACGGCCGATGCTTAATGATGGTGATGGCGTACCGGCGTCCTAGAATATAGATGAACAATCATGGCAGACGCAACTCCCCTAACTGATCCTGAAATGGAAGCCGCTATCGAGCAGATATTTGCTGAGATCAGCCAACTCAATGGATTGATACGGCAGGAGCAGGCAGCGATTGACCGCTTGAAAGCCGAGTCGAAGGTAATCACCGATCATACAGATGCCGTACTGTCCCGATTGCGCGTTCAACTCGATACGCTGGAGAGAACTGCCTGACCGGATTGGACTGACATTATTCACGCACGACCTTGCGGAACAGACGGCGCAGGGAAAAGGTAAAGCCAGGCAGCACGTTTCCACCGGACAGGGTGTCCTCAACCGTTAGAGTTTGCGGCGTAACACCGGTTTGATGCACCGTAATCGTCCGCATGGCGGGGTCTAACGCCCAGACGACCTGCGTCCCGGCGCGGAGCCAGCGATCCACCTTCAGCGCAAACTCCGCCCGGCTGTCGTTGGGTGAGCGGGTTTCAATCACGAGGTCGGGGGCGATGGAAAGATAGTCTTTGGCGGGAATGCTATTCAGCCGCGTATGAGAGACAAAAGCGAAGCCTGGGGCCAGCACCGTATCCGGATTTTCTTCGATAATGAAGCGTGTTTCTGAGGCAAAGCATTCCCCCAGGTCGTTTTCTTCCACAAATAGAGCGACCGGTGCCGAGAGGCGCATGGTTTTGTTGCCATGTTCGGCGCTATTATCGGGCAGGGCGCATAGCTCTCCCCGAATCAGCTCGTAGCGTTCGTTTGAGGGCAACTGCTCCAGATCCTGGGCAGTGAAGACTTCTCCGACCAGGGTCGGCTGCGTAATAGGTTCTTGCTTTTTAATGGCGGATTACCTCTTTCAAGGTATGACCTGGAAGGGTCCTTTATCCTGAATCTGATAGACGTAAAAATCTGTTTCAAAGGTAAACACACGTAGGATATTGAGGGCCTCAGCCGCCGTCACGATGGAGGCGTCTGCCAGATCCATGGGCGTATCTTTGTATTGCTCCATCAAGGCAAACATGCGATGCCGTTCGGCATCGCTGCTCAGATGGATCTCTAGGAGACCGTCTTCCAGGTAGCCCCAGAGCTCCTTTTGGGTCGGCCAACCACCATAGCTGCCGAGAAGGTGCATCGCTTCCGCCAGGCAAGGCCATGTCGTCAGGAGGGAACCGGTAAGGGTAGCCAAAGCATCTAAGCTGCGTCTATGGTTCTTATCCTTCTGGTTGATTAAGGCGACAAGGGGAGAAGCATCGCATAGAGTAATCACTTCTGCCCCTCAGCATATTTCCTGGCGAGGAGTTCCGCATAGGCTTCTCCGGTTCGCTCAGAAAGATCAGCAGGCTCAAAACTAAAGCGTCCTACACGACCTTTAAACCGCTCCGCCAGACTTCGCCCATCTGCATCCATTTGCCCTGGCACCGGGGTAACCAGCAAGACCTCTACCTGGTCGCCCGGTTGAAGTCCCAGCTGTTCTTGGGCCTCCTTCGGTATCTCCAACGAGCCATTCTCTTTTACCCTGGCCGTATAATGCGCGGTCGCCATATATCTACCTCCGCTTCGCTTTCCTCCTATTATATCACGCTATTATCTGACGAGGAGGCGGCCAACTGCCCGATCAGCTCCCAAGGGAATGGAAGTAAGCGGCGCTGGCGCGGACGACCTCCCACTCTTCAGCGGCGACCGTTGCCGAATCGGAGCCGCGCTCCCAGGCGCTCCCGTAAGGCTCGTCCGCCGGGCGGCCCTTCGCCCACAAAATGCGCAGAGCCGGAATCAGGCGCGTGGTCGGAACCGGTGGATAACAGGCCCACCACGACAGCTCCAGGAGCGGTATGGTACGGGTCGGCTGCGCGCCCACCTCGATCCCCGGCAGCATCGCCTTCCAACCATTTCCCGCCACGATCTTCAGGATAGCCGGAAAGTCTACCACGCCCGCGCCTGCCGCGCACCGTACCAGGCGGTAGCCGTTGGGAGCGAAGTGGATGGTGTAGTCCTTGAGGTGCAGGTGGCGCAGAAGAGGCGCGATCCGCCCGGCATACTCTACCGGGTCTTCGCCGACGGCCAGCGGGTTGCCCGTATCCAGCGTGACCCCGAACGCCGGGCTATGCCCGACCATCTCCCATAAGCGCAGCAGATCCTCGCTGGTGGCGTCCTGGTGGTTCTCGATGGCGAGGCATACCCCCAACTCTTCGGCCAGCGGCAGGACCTCTTTCAGACGGCGGGCCGCCGCGCGTAGCGTCGCCTCCCAGCCCTCGGTCAGGGAGCGACGGTCGCCACACAGGATGTTGCTGAGGGTCACCCGGACTACGCGGGCCTCCAGGGCTGCTGCCGACCGGAGGCGCTGGCGCAGTTGATCCAAATTGTCGTCCCGCAGGGTGTTGAAGCTCACGACGAGGCGCTGATGGTGGGCGGCCAGGAGATCACGCAGGGCTTCGGTCGGCAGGGTCTCCTCGGACGGCAGATCGACCTCGATGCCGGAAAGTCTCAGCTCCTCGGCGGCGGCAATCAATCCCCGCACGCCCAGCGGAGCCGCATACTTCTCGCCCGCCTGGGTCGGCAGGTACCCCATCACATGGGGCAGCCCATGCGAGGTCAGCGCCATCGGGAGGCGCGCCTTCCCTCTGTCACTCATTATTCTTTCCTCCGGTCCATCACACCGCGAAGAGGCAGGCGCCGCCGTCCACGAGCAGCACCTCGCCGCTCACGAAGCGCGCCGCGTCGCTGCAAAGAAACACGACGGCGTCGGCGATCTCGTCGGGCGTCGCATACCGCTCCAGGGAGACCTGCTCGTGGTCCATCCGCTTGGGATCGGTCGTGCGCGTCGCCACAAACCGCGCCGTCTTGGTCGGGCCGGGACTGACGCAGTTCACGCGCACGCCTTTGGGCCGCATCTCGCGGGCCAGGCAGCGCGTATAATGCACGATTCCCGCCTTGGCGACGGCGTAGGCGACTCCCTCCGTGACGCCGATATTCGCGGCGATAGAGCCAAAGGTGACTACTGCGCCCTTTCCGCGCTCCGCCATGCCGGGACAGACCGCGCGGCAGACAATCATCGTGCCGATCAGATTTCGGTCGAAGATGGCGCGCACGTCCTCTATGGGAATGCCCAGGGTATCGTTGGGCTGCGGCTTGCCGCCCCTGGCGGCAATATCGCCCCCGGCGCAGTTCACCAGAATGGAGATCGGACCCAGCGCCTCCTCGGTCTTTTGGACCATCGCCGCCACCGCCGCCTCGTCGGCGATGTCTCCGGTGACGGCGACCACCTGTGCGCCATGCCGGACGGCGATACGAGACGCGACTTCGTCCAGGCTCGGCGCTTCCCCGAACTCGGCGGGCGCGTCTTGCGTGATGTCGTGGACCGCCACCGCGGCCCCCATCTCCGCGAACCGGCTCGCGACCACCCAGCCGATTCCGCGCCCCGAACCCGTGACCAGAGCGACCCTGCCGGTCAAATCTGTCTGCATCGTTTTGCTTCCTTCTTCCTAAAATCTACCTGCATAAACTTCCCTAGACATTGGCGGCTCTCCTGCCACTTTAGTCCCCATCCCAGGATCATTCCGTTTTCGGGGACCTGATTTCCGCTTGTTCGCCGTGGGAGGGAGTAGGGCATTGGTTACGGAAACTATTTCTGCGTTTCCTTTTCTTCATTCAGGGGATGCAAAGGAGCCGAACACGTGGCAAAACAGGTCCTGGTGCTGGTAGGCACCAATAAGGGCGCCTTCTGTTATCGGTCGGATGCCTCACGGCGCGACTGGTGTCTGACCGGACCATATCTGCCGGGATGGGAGTTCTATAGCCTGCTGGGAGACAGCCGGAACGGACATCGACTCTATGCGGGCACCAGCCATTTCGTCTACGGCCCCTCCCTGCGTGTGAGCGAGGACTTCGGCCAGACCTGGACCGAGATCGACGACAGTCCCCGCTATTCTGCCGAGAGCGGCTTTGCCTTGAAGCGGATCTGGCAGATCGTGCCGGGCCATCCGTCCCAGCCGGAGCGCTTGTATGCCGGGGTCCAGGAGGCCGGCCTGTTCGTCAGCGTAGACGGCGGTCAGTTCTGGCAAGAGATCGATGCGTTGACCCGGCATCCCACCCGGCCGGGCTGGTTTCCGGGCAATGGCGGCCTGTGCCTACACACCATCCTGATCGATCCTGGCGATCCACAGCGACTCTGGGTCGGCATTTCGGCCGTCGGCGTGTTCCGCACGGAGGATGGCGGCCAGACCTGGCAGGCGTGCAACGACGGGCTGCCACCGGTGCCGACAGGACAGCCGTATCCGGAGATCGGACGGTGCGTCCATAAGATGGTGCTCGATCCTCACGACGCCAATACGCTCTATATGCAGTTTCACGGAGGCGTCTTCAAGTCGACCGATGGCGCGGATTCGTGGACCGCCATCGAAGCGGGCTTGCCGGGCAATTTTGGGTTTCCGATGGTCGTGACGGCCTCCGGCCATCTCTACGTCATCCCACTGATAAGCGATGAGCAGCGATTCGTGAAGGACGGGAAACTGCGCGTCTACGGGTCCGTTAATGGCGGCCAGAGCTGGGAAGTCGTGGGAACGGGCCTGCCGGAGCAGGCGCACTATGTCGGGGTGCTGCGGGATGCCATGACGGTCGATCCTCTGGAACCGGCCGGCCTCTACTTCGGGACCACGATGGGCGAGGTCTACGCCTCCGCCGATGAGGGCCTCCGATGGCAGCGCCTGCCGGGACAGTTGCCGCGCATCACTACGGTGAAAACCTGGATTCTGGAGGACTGAAGTGCCGCTCGAAGTGACCGTGCCCGCCCTCTTAGAAGACTGCACGCAGGGGCAGACGACTTTTACGATCGAGGGCACCACGCTACAGGAGGCGCTCGATCACCTTCTGGAGACCTACCCGCTGCTGCGCCGGCACCTCTATGAAGAAACAGGACGGGTGCGGCCCCACGTGCTCCTCTTCTACAACGAAGCCAGTATCTCCCAGCTGGAGTGCCTGGATGTGCCTATCCAGCCGGGAGACCGGCTGCAGATCGTACAGGCCGTCTCCGGCGGCTAGCGACTTTGCTTTATTTTGGAGTGCGGACATTGCATGCTCCGCAATGCATCGGCTCGTCCCTTGTGCCCGCAGCCCAAAACGGAAAGACCCTGGAAATCCGATGGCAAAGGTAGGTGTTGACAAATTTGGCAGGGAGGATTACCATAGAGGTATGAAGTCCCTACCTCTCATTTTGCTCCTCGCTTTTCTCATAGCGTTTGGTCGGAATAGCAGAGCGGATAATGCCCGGCCGGAGCTGCGCGCGTTCTGGGCCGACGGGTTCAACGACGGCTACAAGACGCCCCAGCAGGTGGACCAACTGCTCCAGCGGCTGCACGACGCCCATTGTAACGCGATCTTCGCCCAGATGCGCAAGCGTGGAGACGCCTACTACCCGTCCCACTATGAGCCGTGGGCCTCCGACGATACCCAGCACTTCGATGCGCTCGCTTACCTGATCGAGAAGGCGCACGCCATGAATCCGCCCATCGCCGTGCATGCCTGGATCAACACCTGCGCGGTCGGCGGGGATGCCAAGAATCCCTTCAATATCGTCCACCTCCATCCCGACTGGCTGTCCCTCGATCCCAAGAACGACGACTTCGACAAAGAGGCGACCAAGATCGACCCCGGCAACCCCGACGCCGCCGACTGGACCTTCCGCATCTACCTGGACGTGGTGCGCCACTACCCGAATGTGGACGGCATCCATTTCGATTTCGTGCGCTACGGCGGGGCTAGCTGGGGCTACAATCCGGTCAGCGTGGCGCGCTTCAACCAGCAGTTCGGCGACCGGGCCGACATCAAGCGCATTCCCGATACCGACCTGCCCGCTCCCGACGACCCGGCCTGGATGCAGTGGCGGCGGGATCAGGTGACGAACCTCGTCCGCAAGGTGTTTGCGCATGCGATGGCGGTCGATCCGAAGGTAATCGTCTCCGGGTCGCTCATCGCCTGGAGCGATGGGCCGCACAATGAGGAGGAGTGGTTTACCAAGTCGGCGGCGATGAACCGGGTCTTCCAGGACTGGCAGAGCTGGCTTCAGGAAGGCATTATCGACCTGGCCTGCCCAATGACCTACTTCCAGGCGGAGTACCACACCGACTACCAGAAAGATTGGGCGGAGTTTATCAAAGACCACCAGTACCACCGTGTTGCGACGGTTGCGGTGGGCAACTGGATGAACACGATCCCGCAGACGCTCTCCCTGATGCAGATCGCTCGCGCGCCGAGCGAGAAGGGAAACCTGCCCTACGGCATCATGCTCTACTCCTACGCCGGCACGAACGCCAGCGAGGAGAAGCCGGCCAAAGGCCCCCGCGCCTTTCTGAGCCTGCAGCCGGAGTTCTACGCCTGTCTGGGACAGCCCTCGTCCTACGCGGCGGAGCCGCCATTCCCCACAGACGTGCCGATCCCGCCGATGGACTGGAAGCTGCATCCCAAAGAGGGACACATCAAGGGCTTTATATTCACCTCCCGCCTCGATCCGGTCGACGGCGCGACCGTGACGCTCCGGCGCGGCGGCAAGACCCTCACCCGCGCCGCCGATGGGAGCGGCTTCTACGCCTTCGTGAACCTGGCTTCCGGCGACTACACGCTGCGCGTCTCCGCGCCCGGCTTCGAGCCGCAGGACAGCAAAGCCCAGGTGACGGCGGGGCAGGTAACGACCGTTCCCTTCACGCTGGGCGGCGCGACGGTCCCACGAACGCCCTCCATGCTGGCGCTCTACGGCAACGCGGCCCACAGCCCCGCCGGTGGAACGCCGGTTCGTCTGGAAAAGCTGACGGTGACCATCGGCTCAGACACCTTCCCCGGCAACCTCTACGTGACGGACGCGCATGGGGCCGGCATCCGCGTGCGTCTGGCGCAGCCGCCCATCCTGCCCTTCCAGCCCGGCGACGTGGTTTCCGTGAACGGTACGCTGGCGACCGTGGACGGCGAGCCTGCTATCGATCAGGCCACCGCGCGCCTGACCGATATGCTGCCGATGAGCGTTCTGCCCGCTCCCACGGCCATGACCGGACAGAACCTCCTTGCCACCAACACGACGCCCGGCGCGGTGGTGCAGGTGAGGGGCAAAGTGACCGAGTCGAGTGCGGCGGGCTTTGTCCTGGACGATAACGGCACGCGCATCGAGGTGCCGCTGGCGGGCCGGAAAGATTTCGGCGTGGAGGCGACCGGGTTCAGTGTCACTCCGCCCGCCGTCGGCGCGAACGTCGCCGTGACCGGCATTGCGGTCGTCGCTACCGGCGACGGAAATACCCATATCGTGCGCCTACGCATACGCGATGCAAACGATGTCCAGCCGCTGCCCGCTACCGCTTCCTCACTGATGCAGAACCCCTATGTGGGTGGGGCGGCGCTGGCCGTCGCCCTCACCCTTCCTGTCACCATCACCCTCCGCCGCCGCAGCCGAACAAGAGGGTAGAACGCGACAATTATCTGACGGGTCCGTTTACGGGCCGGAGGCTAGCGTTTTGGCAAACAAGGAAGGCAGCTATCCTATTTCGCTTATTTCCCTGCGGGCATGGCCGTTCGTATCGGCTGTTTGTTCTCTCTGGGCTTCGTATTTTTGAAGGTCGCGTTCCCACCAGAAGCTCAATACGCGCATGTCTCCGCTCTCCTTCTCGATGAGAATGGGCCGCGTGCCCGTCAGCATATAACGGTCGTCCTGCGTCTCGAAGAATTTGCGCGCGTTCCAGGTGAACACCCAGCCGTAGTCCTTCTCAATGATTCCGCCGATCATGGGCGCATGGTCGGGGTCATCCTTATACCGCGACTGATCCACGACGGCCTGGATATATTCCGTCACCTTCTGCCTGGCGGAGGTCAGATCAATGGTGGGGGTAAGGTGGCTTCGTTTCGGTCTTTGGATGATCTGCTCCTGGCTTACTACCAACTCTTTTAGCAGCGCGGCGATGCTGTCTTCGCCGGTGTCCTTTTCCCGGTCCGCTTCCAGCGCCGCGTTATAGGCGGCCTTCAATGCCCACAAAAGGTGTCCCTCAGCATCACTGCCCAACGGCCCCATCCCTTTGAGTTCAGCATCCTCCTGCGCGACAGCCGGCTCGTCTTCTAAATGGATCTGGCGGATAGCCTCGGTGACTTTCTCTTGCGCGCCTGCGATGGCGTCCAGTGCCCAGGCGAGCCGGCCTTCCCCGATAGCGCGCACCGCTCCCGTCAACGCGGCATCTGCCAGATGCAGATTGCGATATAGTTCGGACCAGTTTTCGCGGCTCATCGGCTGTTTCCTCGGCGGATTTGAGAGCAAGGGCAATCGTTCTCCCTGCCCGGTATATCGAACAAGGAATACGCGGTCCGGCTCATCCTTGTTCCAGAAAATGTTGCTAACCCGATAGATTCATGGCCCGCAGCCGCTACAAAAATCTCCCCCTCTCTTTGGGAAGGAGAGGCAGGGCCGCAAGGCCCGTGGTCGGTTTAGGGGGTGAGGTCAGCCTGCGAAGGCGGGCTTCGTGTTTCAGCACAGCGTTTCAACGCCGTGTCACCAGTTCGTATTGCCGATCTCCGGCAGGCCGCGGCCATAGCGGTCGCTGACGGTCAGGCTGAACTCATAAGGCTCGCTGCTGCGCACCCACTTTACCAGAACCGCATTGTCCCCTTCTTTCAGGTTGACATCCACGGCCCACGGCCCGCTTCCGATCTGAGGGCGGAACACTTCCCGATTGAAGCGGCGCAGCACCAGCGTGCCATTGAGCCAGACTTTGACGCCGCTGTTGGTGTTGGCGACCAGGCGTGCCTCGTGGGCGGTGGGGCTGCGGAGGATAGTCTGCCCGTAACAGACGCCGGCCGAGCCCTTGAACAACGGCTCCAGATCCAGCAAACACTCCGGATAGGCGCGCTTCTCCCAGCGGACGTTCTGCTGGAGACGATTGAGATAGCTTTCGTTAAGGCCCGGTCGCTCCTCCGGCAGATAGGTCCGGTCAAAGCCCTCGCCGTCGAAGTTGGCGAAGGGGCCGACCGTCCACCAACAGGAGGCGCCCAGCAGCACAAACTCGGCCTCGAAAGGCGCCTCGCCGTTCTCGGGCGTAAAGCGGAGGGTGATGGCGTTGGCGATCTCGATGCGGCCCTGTCCCTCCACGACGCGGAGGATGAAGTCGGCGCGGAAAGTGCCGGTGTGCGCGGCGATGTATTGCCGCTGGCCGAGATTAGGGGGCGCGGTGATCTGCCATCCCGGTGGGGCTAGCAGCGCGATCCGGCCGCTGAATGCCTCCACGCCCCGGTTCAGGACCGAGAAGCTGAGCGTGCGGGCTACGCCGTAGCTGATGGCTGGCGAGTCGCCGGTGTCCAGCAGGACCTCGAACGCACCGGCCTGGCTGGTCATGCTGTTGGGCGGGATGATGAGCAGGGGCTTGACCTGGGTGCTGTCGGCCCAGGCGATGGCGCTGGTGAGGTCAGGGGCTACGGGAGGCGACGGAGGAGCCGCGCCCGGACCCGCGTAGGGCGGGGCTGTCGCAGGAGCGAAGGGCGGCGTTTCCACCGGATGGACCGGCTGGGGCGCGAACGCTCCCAGTCGCGGCGCGGAGCCGGGCGTGTCTCCATCGGGGGCAGGCGTGTCCGGCGCAGGAACCGGCTGCGTGGGAAGCCCGACCAGCCCTGCAGGCTCTGAAGTGGTGGCCGGTTCTGCCGGCACTGCCGGCCCGGCGGTTTGGGCAACCGCCCCTTCTGAGGAGGGCGCAGGCGCTTCCGGCGCGGGAGGAGGTGTCGCCGGGATCTGTGTCGGGGGTTCCGGGGCAAAGGCGGCATCCGGGGCGGCAGGTGGCGCCGCCGAAGCTTCCACGGTGGGTTCCGAGGCAGAAGAGGTGTCCAGGACAGCAGGCACGGTCGCCGGTTCCGCTTGAGGAGCGTCCTCTGTGATGGGAGCTTCTGCCTCCGTGGGCGCGGGCGCCTGCGGCTCGGATGGCGGCGCTTCGGCGGCAGGCGTCGGTGGCGCTGGCGCCAGGATGGTAGGAGCTGGCGTGGTAGCTTGTTCCACAATCGCCACGTCCGGACAGCGCGTCGCTACGATCCGCTGGCCGATCGCCACCGTACGCGCCGTCACATCGGTAAGCGACGGGGCGGCATCGAAGTCGCGCAGCTCCAGACCGGGGATAATCAGGTCGCCAATGGGCCGCGTCCAGTCCTGCGGGAGGCCGCTGCTTCCGCGCTGGATGCCCAGAACTGCCCCGAGCATCCCGCCGACGACCTCGGAGTCGTAGCCGCAGTTGACGGCGGCGCAGAGGGACCGCCCGAAATCGTTGAGACCGTAGAGCAGGCCGAGGGTAAAGAAGCCGATGTTCTGCGGCGTGTCGGTGAAATTCTTGCTGCCCACCTCGTGCTGGATGCTCTCTCGCGCCTCCAGCCAGGCGGCGCCTCGCTGGCCGGCGGCCAGGGCGGTCTTGACGGCGCGGGCGGTACGGCAGGTGCGCGGAATCATCGCCAGGCCAATGGTGAGCAGCATGAGCGTATCGGTCAGGAAGAAGGCCGCGCTGCCCAGGGCCGCCAGGAACATGGCCGCCCAGATACCATCCTCGCAGTGGTCCAGCTTGGCGTCGTGGTAGGCGTAGGCGGCGGCGACCTGCGGAGCGCCTGGCGCCAGCATCGCCCACAGGTCGGCGCGCATCACCCCGCCGGTGGCATTCCGGAACCAGTTGGCATACGCGCCGGAGGCGGGCGGCGGCAGCCCGCGCAGCAGGTTGAGGGCGGTATAGCCGAACTCATCCTGCGGGTAATCCAGATGCTCCAGCCAGGCAATAGCCAGGTCTTCCGGGGCAATTTCCGAACCGGCCTGCTCCAGGGTCGCCAGCCAGACCAGGGGAAAGTCTATAGCCACGCTGGCCGCCGGTTGGCCGGGGACCGGGCTGTAGAAGTTGTCGCGCCCCGGCGTCAGCCGGCCGCGCTGGGGCGCGCCGAGCGTGATGCCCGCGCTCTTGCCCTGCCAGCCACCCAGGACCTTATCCCGATAGGCGTCCCGAGTCAGTGTCAATGCCGCCATACGTCTTTTGCCTCCTGCCTGGCATTATAGCTCGCACTGCTTTCCTCGTCAAGAGCGGCCCACCCCACCCTCACCCCCTCTCCCACAAAGGGCGAGGGGGGACTATGCTGAAAGCAAGAGCCCTTCCCTTAAAGCTCGTCTTTCCTGTAGGTAGAGGCACAAGAGAGCAACACCGTTCCCCCTCTTCGAACCTTCGGGCCGCGAAGCGGAATCACAGGAAGAGGGGAAAAGCGCAGCCGCGAGGGTGAGGGCGGGGTGGGCCAACAAAACGCCGGTCCCGTTTTCAACAACGAGACCGTCGCATGGCGGTAAGAGTGAGAAAGAAGAGCGGTTGGAAACTTAGCGGAGCGGCGTGTTGACGAGAAGCTCGCTCAGATTGGCCAGGCCAAGGGGCATGGAGGAGACTTTGCGCTTGATCCGCGCCAGCGCATTGTCCACCGACTTGGTCTTGCAATGCAGCTCCAGGGCGATCTCGCGGTACGACTTGCCGATCTGGTAGCCGGCCAGCACGTTCCATTCGAATTCGGAGAGGACTTGTTGCAGCATCTCGTGCAGGACCTTGGTATCCTCTCCCTGGATGACCAGGTCTTCCGGATCCTGGGTTTCGGAGGAGGGGATGATATCGGAGAGGTTCCAATCGGGGCCGGAGTCTTCGGAGGGGCTTTCGAGGGAAAGCGAGGTGTTGAGCGGCATCTGCTTCTGGCGCGTGGCGGTCTTGATCGCCGTGATGATATGGCGCTGGATGCAGACTTTGGCGAAGGCCGGAAACGAGATGGCCTTGTCGCAGCGGAAGTCCACAATCGCCTGCCACAGACCGATCATCCCCACTTGAAGCAGGTCTTCCTTCTCGGCGCCGACCAGGAAGTAAGACTTGACTTTAGTGCGGACCAGGTTCCGGTACTTGTAAAGCAGATACTCGGAGGCCGATTCATCGCCCCGCTGGGCTCTGTCCACGACATCGCGATCGGCCAGATCGGCGAAACGGGCGTGGCTGGCGGGGAGATGGTGCTGCAATTCACTAATCACCCTGTTCCCTCGAATGTGGGCGTTTTGCGGCGGGACGCCTGGGCGGCCATCGGGGGCGCCGCAGAATGCCTTAGGAGTAGTTGCAGCGTTTCGATGCGCGCTTGTTATTAGGGAGCAAGCACGCCTGAAGTGCATCGCCAGTATTATACAGGAAATCCAAATAGGAATTCAAGCTTTCTGTCTTATTTTTGCGAAAACTGTCCAGGAACGGCCTTTGCGGCCTCAAAGTGCCTGTAAAAGGGGCTGTTTGAGGCATAAATTCGGTCGGTCAGGCGGGGCTGTGATGAATTTCACACCATCGCTGTGATGTAATTCTCTTCCCCTATCGCCAGTTTTCCCGTAGAATAGGCATGTCGAATTTGCTCCGTCGTCGGAGCGGACGGCTCTCCTCGGGACCGTATCGGCCCAACCGGATGGCGCCGGTGCGGTCGGCTCTCATCGACAACCATACCTCTCATGCTTCTGTTCGACCCACGCTTACCGCCTGTGGGTCTGGTGGCGATCTTGTGCCGCGCCCTAGAAAGAGGGGCTTGCGTGCAGCCTCTGCGCGGACGAGTAGCATAGCCCGATACGCTTCAGCGTATCGGGCCATCTTTTTGCTTACCGAAAGGCAGGGCAGGCTTCTACGGCAGAGTGACCTTCAGAGAGCCGGCGAACGTGCCGCCCGTGAAGGTGCCGGCAACTTTAAGCGTGACCACCTGTCCGCTGGCGCCATTCAAGGCAGAGAAGCTATAGAGCGTCGTCAGTGTACCATCCGAAGCGATTTTGAAAAGGGTGCCGGCATTGTTGGTTCCGCCTCCCAGGATAACGCCGTAGAAGTTGCCGTCGCTGGCCTGAATCAGGCCTGCCTGGGACCAGCCGGAGATGGTGTCGAGGTTGCCATAAGCCCGTAAAAAAGTATCCGGTTGCGGAGTAGATCCAGAAAGGCCGGGCGCGCGAATTGACGAAACGCTCCAGAGAACGTATAATAAAGAAGGTAGTATTCACACTCTTGCATCTCATGGATCGAAAGGCCGTCTGGAATGGCTTGCATGGCATCCGATCGTCGTATTTATAACGGCCAATGGCCGGCGCTGCTCCTTCTTGCGCGCCTTACCCGCGCGCACGCCTGCTGAGCGGTCGCCCGACCTTTCCGATCCGATGTTCCCGCCTGGCGACCGCTGCGGTCCGCCAGGCGTTTTTCTGTTAGTTGCCAGTTGAAGCTGGTTTTTCTGACAACTGATAACTAGCAACTGACAACTGTTTCTGAGGGGATGACCAGAAATGACCGAGGAGAAACAGACCGAGCGTTACGACTTCCGCGCCATCGAGAAGAAATGGCAGCGGCGGTGGGAAGAGGCGGGGCTGTTCCACGCCGAGAACAAAAGCGACCGGCCCAAGTTCTACGGGCTGGACTTTTTCCCGTATCCGTCCGGAGCGGGTATCAGCGTAGGGCACTGCCGCAACTACGTGCCGCTGGACGTCGCCTGCCGCCAGAAGGCGATGCAGGGCTTCAACGTCCTGCACCCGATGGGCTGGGACGCGTTCGGGCAGCCGGCCGAGAATGAGGCGATCAAGCGGGGGCGCAACCCCAAGGAGATGGTCGAGGAGTACGCCGCCAACTACAAGCGCCAACTCAAGCTGGTGGGCATCTCCTACGACTGGAGCCGCGAGATCAACTCCAGCCACCCGGACTACTACAAATGGACGCAGTGGTTCTTCCTGCTGCTCTATAAGCGCGGGTTGGCCTACCGCGCGAGCACGCCGATCAACTGGTGCCCCTCCTGCAAGACCGGCCTGGCGAACGAAGAGGTGGTGGCCGGGCGCTGTTGGCGCTGCGGCACGCCGGTCGAGAAGCGGCCTATGCCGCAGTGGTACTTCAAGATCACCGCGTATGCCGACCGCCTGATCTCCGGCCTGGACACCATTCAGTGGCCGGAAGGCATCAAGCTGATGCAGCGCGAGTGGATCGGGCGGAGCGAGGGCGCGGAGGTGGACTTCCCGGTCGTCGGGCATGAGGAGACGATCCGGGTCTTCACCACGCGGCCCGACACGCTGTGGGGCGCGACGTTCATGGTGCTGGCGCCGGAGCATCCGCTGGTGGACGTCGTCACGACAGCGGAGCAGCGCGCCGAAGTGGAGGCGTATAAGCTCAAGGCGCAGCGGGAGACGGAGATCGAGCGGCAGAGCACGGAGCGCGCCAAGACGGGCGTGTTTACCGGCGCCTATGCGGTCAATCCGGTCAACGGAGAGCAGATCCCCATCTGGATCGCCGACTACGTCCTGATGGGTTACGGCACGGGCGCGATCATGGCGGTGCCCGCGCACGATCAGCGCGACTTCGAGTTCGCCCGGAAATACAATATTCCCATCGTCCTGGTCTACCAGATTTCGGTGGACCAGACAATCGAGGCGATGACGGAGGCGACGCCGCACACCGGTACGATGGTCCTCAGCCCGTTTGCCGGCTCGCCCAACGATAAGACGACCGTCAACAAAGTCATCCGGTGGCTGGAGGAAAAAAGCATCGGGCAGGGCCGCGTCAACTATCGCCTGCGCGACTGGCTGATCTCCCGGCAGCGGTATTGGGGCGCGCCGATTCCTATTATTCACTGCCCGAAGGATGGCGAAGTCCCCGTGCCGGAAGACCAACTGCCGGTCGTGCTGCCGGACGTGGAGAAGTATCAGCCGACGGGGACGGGCGAGTCGCCGCTGGCAGGTATACCGGAGTTCGTCAACACCATCTGCCCGGTCTGCGGCGGCCCGGCGCGGCGCGAGACGGACACGATGGGCGGTTTCGCCTGCTCGTCGTGGTACTTCCTGCGCTTCGCCGATCCACATAACAATGAAGAGGCGTTTAGCCGCGAGGCCGCGGACTACTGGCTACCGGTCGATCTGTACGTCGGCGGGGCCGAGCACGCGGTCATGCACCTGCTGTACGCGCGCTTCTGGACCAAGGTGATGTACGATGCGGGCCTGATCGCCTTCGAGGAGCCGTTCCAGCGCCTGCGCAACCAGGGGATGCTGCTGGCTCACACGCCGGGCCGTGAGGTCCGCAAGGACGAGGACGTCAGCGACGGCGAAGACACCGACAGCGACGAGCCGATTGAGGACTGGAAGGTGCTGCGTCCGGAGGAGCGCAAGACGTTTCCACCGGATCAGATCGTGTGGCGCTGGGTGAAGATGAGCAAGAGCAAGGGCAACGTCGTCACGCCCGACGAGATCGCGGAGAAGTACGGCGCGGATAGCCTGCGGGTCTACGGCCTGTTCGTGGCGCCGTTCGAGGATACGGTGCAGTGGACAGACACGGGCATCGAGGCGGCTCACCGCTATGTCAACCGCGTCTGGCGGCTGTGGACGGAATTGCGCCCGCACTATCGCCCGGACTGGCGCGCGGACCTGGGAGCGATCTCCTCCCTTGAGGGCCAGGAGCGCAATCTGCGCCGGAAGCTGCATCAGACGATTCGCAAGGTCGGCGAGGACATTGAGAGCTTCCGGTTCAATACCTGCATCGCCGCGCTGATGGAGCTGACCAACGACCTGTCGGCCTTCCGCAACGAGCTGGGCAACAAAGCGCCGACGGAGCCGCAAGCCATCCTGATCTCCGAGGTGCTGGAAACCTTGACGTTGCTGCTGTCGCCGATCGCGCCGCACCTGGCCGACGAGTTCTGGGAGCGGCTGGGCCAGGAAGGCTTCACCTTCCGGCAGCCCTGGCCGCAGTTCGATCCGGAGGTCGCCGCCGAGGAGGCCATCACCATTGTCGTGCAGGTCAACGGCAAGGTACGCGACCGTCTGCTGGTGCCGGTGGACATGCCTGATTCGGAGATCGAGAAGCTGGCCTTGGAGAGCGAAAAGGTGCGCGCCGAGCTGGACGGCAAGCAGGTAAGAAAGGTCATCGCCGTCCCCGGCAAGCTCGTCAACGTCGTCATCGGCTAATGCAGAGTCATCACCCCGCAATACATGGATAGATGTTCATCCTTCCGCCGTGACCATGCGGGGACAGGTTAAGAGCCAGATGTAGAAAGCTCAGGGCGTCGTGCAGGATTATTGCCTGCTGATGGTTGAATGATGGAAAGCGACCATTCAGTAGCTTCGCAGTAATTCGATAGCGAAGGGATAGTAGAACCATGAATAGGATAACCAGAATCGGGGCTCATAATTATAGGAGCCTACGAGATGTCAGCCTGGATACTGGGACTTTAACTGTGTTAGTTGGTCCTAATGGTACTGGCAAATCCAATATAATTGATGCCGTCCAGTTTCTTGCAGATGCGGTTAAGGAGAGCCTTGATTTCGCAATCATTAAGCGTAACGGAATGAGCGCACTTAGATTCTGGTCGCCAAAAGGTCGCCCGTATGATGTACAACTGGACGTTGACTTTTCTGTTGAAATCCTGCCGCCTTCTGGCCGAAGAGACGGCACGCCAAGGCAGGAGACAGCAAAATATTCGGTGATCCTTGGAAGTGAGCGACGAGGTGAGTACAAGGTCAAATCCGAGAAACTACAGGTTGACGGACGGCCAAAGCCGCTGCTTGAGCGTCATGGCACTGAGGTAGTGCGATCTGGCGGAAATACAAGTCTTGTTGTTCCTGAAAATGCTTTGGCTCTCGGTCGGATCCCGGTTTCTAGTAGCCCGCACGAAAGACAACTACATAGATTTCTGATCGATACGCAACGCTAATACAATATTTCCTGACCAACTTCGTGAGCCACAGAGATTTGCAAATGATCGCAGTCTCCTCCCGCGCGGAGAAAACTTGGCAGCGGTACTGAGGCGGTTACGTCGTAGTAACCAGCCGCGGTTCACTCAGCTAGAAAACGCTCTTAATGCCGTTATTCCGCAAGTGTCGGAAATTCTAGTGCAGCAAGTTGGAAGTTTCTTATCCATCCGCCTGGTTCATAATAAGAAAGAAGGGAAGGCACCCACCTTTGACCTCGGACTCGAATCAGATGGAACGATACGTGCGCTTGCCCTACTGACAGCTCTATACAACAATCGCCGAGCAAACTTACTCGCGATTGAAGAGCCTGAGCTAGCTATACACCCAGGAGCGGCGCGAGTCATCGCTGAGGTAATAAAGGAGGCTGCACTGACGTCGCAGGTTATGATCACGACTCATGATCCGGACCTGCTTGATTGGTTTGAACCGAAGGACATTCGCGTGGTAAATATGGTGGACGGAGAGACGAAAGTTGGGCAGATATCCGCAGGGGTCATTGACCAGATCCGGAGAGAATTGACTTCGCCTGGAGAATTGCTTAAGCTTGGTATTCTTAGTTCATCAGGCCAGCAAGCAATCGACTTCACGGCGGCGTAGCCGCGATGACAACTTTTAAGCTCGGAGTCGTTGTTGAGGGAACAGGTGACGACAAATCTGTTGGGTCACTTTTAACAAAAGTGCTAGTGCATCTTGGCCTATCTCATTGGATAATCAGCCAGGTCGTGCCTGCAAAAGGGTGTGGTAACATTGATAAACGAAAAGGTCTAGAACACTTTGTAGAGATTGCCCAGATGGAAAAGGATGCTGTGCTAGTCATTAGAGATAGCGATGGGAACCATCCACCAGATATTGCTTTAGCTTATTCAAAAAGACTTAGAGCACCTAACAAAACCCTGTCAGCCAAGCGTTCCAGCAGAGGAGCACACAGCCCAACAGCAGGAACGCTTCGTGGATGTCGTCTCGGCGCTCGTAGCGGATACGCAAGCGGCGCATCCGGTGCAG
>Ga0209810_1001041_pt1 | contig 47197 bp, 37 predicted proteins | sample Coa_R1_7_FD_187159 | JGI IMG/M metagenome (GOLD analysis project Ga0209810, IMG submission 187159) | Surface soil microbial communities from Centralia Pennsylvania, which are recovering from an underground coalmine fire - Coalmine... | ecosystem: Environmental > Terrestrial > Soil > Unclassified... | reverse complement strand
CGCGCCGTCCCGGCGATCGAGCATGATCGGAGGGTGCCGACCTACTCGCTCGTCGTCCCGGCGTTCAACGAGGAAGGGACGATCGCCGCGCTCGCGGCGCGGCTCGGGCAGGTGATGGACCGCCTCGACGGCGACGCCGAGGCGATCCTCGTCGACGACGGCAGCAGCGACCGCACCCACGAGCTGATGCTGCGGGCGGCGGCGGCGGACCCGCGGATCCGGGTGGTGCGGCTCTCGCGGAACTTCGGCCACCAGATCGCGCTCACCGCCGGCGTCGACCTCGCCGCCGGCGAGGCGGTGGTCGTGCTCGACGCCGACCTCCAGGACCCGCCCGAGGTGGTGCTCGAGCTGGCGGCGCGCTGGCGGGAGGGCTACGACGTCGTCTACGCGATCCGGGACGTCCGGGAGGGGGAGACCCGGTTCAAGCGGGCGACGGCGGCGCTCTTCTACCGGGCCTTCAACCGGATCTCGGAGGTGAAGGTGCCGCTCGACGTCGGCGACTTCCGGCTCGTCGACCGGCGCGTCCTCGACGTCCTCGCCCGCATGCGGGAGAGCAACCGGTTCGTCCGCGGGATGTTCAGCTGGGTGGGGCTCCGCCAGACCGGGGTGCTCTACCGCCGCAGCGAGCGGTTCGCCGGCGAGACCCACTACCCGCTGCGGAAGATGCTCCGGTTCGCGGTCACCGGGCTGATCAGCTTCTCCGCCGCGCCGCTCCGGGCCGCCCTCAACCTCGGCTTCCTCGTCTCCGGGCTCAGCTTCGCGCTCGCCGGCTGGAGCCTGATCGTCAAGCTCGCCGGCTTCTACCACGTGCCCGGCTGGACCTCGATCGTCGTCGTCACCACCCTGCTCGGCGGCATCCAGCTCATCGTGCTCGGGGTGATCGGCGAGTACATCGGCGACATCCACGTCGAGGTCAAGCGCCGCCCCCTCTACGTCATCGACCAGCTCGCGAACGTCCCCGGCCCGCCCGACCTCCCGCCGCGCGCCGTCCTCGCCGAGCGCCGCTCCTCCGCCCACGACCGCGCCCGCGAGCCCGCCGACGTGCCCGCCCGATGACCGCCACCCCGTCGCCGACCCTGCCGGCCGAGCTCGACCCCGCGCGCGGCGGCGACCGCGAGGTCGAGGTCTCGGTCGTCGTCCCCGTCTTCGACGAGGAGGAGAGCATCGAGCAGCTCCACGAGGCCGTGACCGCGACCTGCGCCCGGATCGGACGCAGCTACGAGATCGTCGTCGTCGACGACGGCAGCCGCGACGGGACCTACGACGTCCTCAGCCGCCTGGCGGCGACCGACCGGCACCTCAAGGTGATCCAGTTCGGACGGAACTTCGGCCAGACGGCGGCGATGTCGGCCGGCTTCGACTACGCGCGCGGCGCGGTGATCGTCCCGCTCGACGGCGACCTCCAGAACGACCCCGACGACATCCCCGTGCTGCTCGCGAAGCTCGACGAGGGGTACGACGTCGTCAGCGGCTGGCGCGTCGGCCGTCAGGACACCTTCCTGCGGCGGCTCCCCTCGCGGCTCGCCAACCGGCTGATCGGCTGGGTGACCGGCGTCCACCTCCACGACTACGGCTGCACGCTCAAGGCGTACCGCACCCCGATCGTGCGGCACATGCACCTGTACGGGGAGATGCACCGCTTCCTCCCCGCGCTCGCCTACCTCGAAGGGGCGCGGGTGACCGAGCTGCCCGTCCGGCACCACCCCCGCCGCTACGGCAAGAGCAAGTACGGCCTCAACCGGACGTTCAGGGTCGTCCTCGACCTGGTCACGGTCAAGTTCCTCTCGAGCTACGGGACGAAGCCGAGCTACATCTTCGGCGGCAGCGGCGTCCTGCTCTGCCTCGGCGGGATCGCGGCCGGAGGACGCGTCCTCGAGCAGAAGTTCGTCGACGGCGTCTACGCCTACCGCAACCCGCTCATCCTCGTCGCGGTCTTCCTCTTCCTGCTCGGCTTCATCTGCATCCTCATGGGCCTCCTCGCCGAGCTGATCGTGCGCACCTACCACGAGTCGCAGGAGAAGCCGATCTACCGCGTGCGGGGCGCGCTCAACGTCGACGGGCCGGCGGTCGCCGACCGCCGCTAGAGCCCGTGTGCGGCATCTGCGGCGTCGTCGACTCCGCGGCGCCGGTCGACACGGCCGTCCTCCGGCGGATGACGGCGACGCTCGGCCACCGCGGGCCGGACGACGAGGGCTACTACCTCCCCGACCCGGGGCCGGCCGGCCCGGCGGTCGGGCTCGGGTTCAGGCGGCTCGCGATCATCGACGTCGAGGGCGGCCACCAGCCGCTCGCCAACGAGGACGGCTCCGTCTGGGCGATGCTGAACGGCGAGATCTACAACTTCGCCGCGCTGCGGGACCGCCTCGAGGCCGGCGGCCACGTCTTCACGACGCGCTGCGACACGGAGACGATCGCCCACCTCTACGAGGAGCACGGCGTCGACCTGCTCGCCCACCTCAACGGGATGTTCGCGCTCGCCGTCTGGGACGCGCGCCGCGGCCGACTGCTGCTCGCCCGCGACCGCATGGGCGAGAAGCCGCTCTACTTCGCCGCCGCGAGCGGACGGCTCCTGTTCGCCTCCGAGCTCAAGGCGCTGCTCCAGCACCCCGCCTGCCCGCGCGGGCTCGACCCGGCGGCGCTCGAGCGGTACCTCGCCCTCGAGTACGTGCCGACGCCGCACTCGATCGTGGCGGGGATCCGCAAGCTCCCCGCCGGCCACCGCCTCGTCTGCGAGCGCGGCCGCGTCACCGTCGAGCGGTACTGGGACCTCCGCTTCGGCGGCCCCGACCGACGGCCGGAAGGGGAGCTCGCCGAGGAGCTCCGCGAGCGGCTCCGCGAGGCGGTGCGGCTCCGGCTCGTCAGCGACGTGCCCCTCGGCGCCTTCCTGAGCGGGGGCATCGACTCGAGCTCGGTCGTCGCGCTCATGTGCGAGGCCGTGCCGGCCGGCCGGGTGGAGACGTTCTCGATCGGCTTCACCGAGCGAAGCTTCGACGAGTCGGAGCACGCGCGCCGCGTCGCCCGTCACTTCGGCACCGACCACCACGAGGAGGTCTTCACGCCGCGCGCGCTCCTCGACCTGCTCCCGCAGGTCGCCGACGGGCTCGACGAGCCGTTCGCCGACCCGTCCGTGCTGCCGACCCACCTCCTTTCCCGCTTCACCCGCAGCCGCGTGACCGTGGCGCTCGGCGGCGACGGCGGCGACGAGCTCCTCGCCGGCTACCCGACGTTCCCCGCCGAGGCCGTCGCCCGGCGCTACCACCTCCCGGCCGCGGTCCACCGCGCGGTCGTCGCGGCGCTGGCCGAGCGCCTGCCCGTCTCGACCGCCAACTTCAGCCTCGACTTCAAGGTCAAGCGGTTCCTCCGCGGCGTCGCCGCTCCCCCGCCGATTCGCCACCAGCTCTGGCTCGGCGCGTTCTCGCCCGCCGAGCAGCGGCGGTTGCTCGTCGCGCACGCGGGCACCGACCCGTACCGGGACGCCGTCGACCTCTACGAGCGCGAGGCGGGCGGCGACTGGGTCGAGCGCCTGATCTACCTCTACTGCCGCACCTACCTGCAGGACGACATCCTCGTCAAGGTCGACCGGGCGAGCATGCTCGCCTCGCTCGAGGTCCGGGCGCCCTTCCTCGACCACACGCTCGTCGAGTTCCTCGCCCGCGTCCCCTCGCGGCTCAAGCTGCGGCGGCTGACGACCAAGTACCTCCTCAAGCGGGCCCTCGCGAGCCGCCTGCCTCCCGGCGTCGCCGGCCGCCCCAAGCAGGGCTTCGGGATCCCGGTCGCCGAGTGGCTCAAGACCGACCTCAAGGACGAGCTCCTCGACGCGCTCTCGCCCGAGCGCCTGCGGCGGCAGGGCCTGTTCGAGGCGCGCGAGGTCGAGCGGCTCCTTCGCGAGCACCTCTCCGGCGCCCGCGACCACCGCAAGCAGCTCTGGACGCTCTTCATGTTCCAGCTCTGGCACGAGCGGTACGCGCGCCCGCGGGTCGCCGCGCCGCCGGGCCGACCGGCCACGCCGCTAGCCCGCTGAGGCCGGCACCCGGCCGAGACCGCGCCACGAGTTGCGGTTCCGCCAGGAGATCCGCACGTCGACGAGGCCCGCGTCGCGGAACCAGCGCTCGAACTCCTCGCGCCGGATGTAGTGGCTCGTCGGCGCGACCAGGTGGTCGAAGACGACCCCGTGGACGAAGGCGAGCTCGCGCCTGCCGAGCCACACGAGGTAGTCGCGGTAGGGCATCCAGGTCAGCCTCCGCGCCGCCCGCAGGAACGGGACGAGGACGACCGCGAGCGGGAGCGCGATCCCCCACTTGAGCACGCCGCGCGGCAGACGGCTGAAGACGCGCCGGCGCAGCGGGTCGACCACGTGCACGATCCAGCCGTTGTTCTCGCGCCCGTAGACCCAGGCGAAGACGAGCCCGCCCGGGCGGACCATCTCGACGAGCCGCCGGAACCCCGCCTCGGGATCGGGCAGGTGGTGGAGCACGCCGATCGCGTACGCGACGTCGAAGCTCCCCGGCCGGAACGGGAGCCGGTACACGTCCGCCTGCACGAGCTCGGCCTCCGGGCCGAGCCGCGCCGCGGCGGCGTCGATCGCCTCGGAGAGGTCGACGCCGACGACCTCGCGCGCCCCCCACGCGCGGCTGTACTGCATGAACCCGCCCAGCCCGCAGCCGAGGTCGAGGACGCGCTTGCCCGCGAAGTCGGCCGGCGTGAGCGGCAGGACCCAGTCGCGCCACTGCTCCTCGGTGTAGGGGTTGCCGAGCGGATGGTGCGTCCACGAGTAGCCGAACGCGTCGACGGTCCGCCGCTTCTCGCCCGACAGGCGAGCGGCGTCGAACAGGCGCGGGATCCCCCTCACGACCGGGTAGGCGTGCCCTGCCTCGCAGCGCACGCGGTCGTCGCCTCGCTCGACCGCGCGGCCGCAGTCGGGACAGCGGAGGAGCTCGTCCAGGCCGGCTCGCGCGTCGGCGCTCAATGCGAGCTGCAGCCCGGACAGGGCCAGTCGCCGTGGCCCCCGCGCAGCCGCTGCAGGTCCGGGCGCAGGTCGATGATCGGCTCGTTCGCGGGGGGCCGGTCGTAGAAGGGGACGACGTCGACGGTCGGCCGCCGGGCGCCCGCCGGGAGCCGCCCCTGCTCGCGCAGCACGAGCAGGACGGCGGACGCCGGGACCCAGGGACGCGCCGAGGACGGAATGCCGATCTCGTCCGAGTACCAGGGCGTGATCCCCTCGTTCCAGCCGATCAGGACGTAGCCGACCCGGGTGACGCCGCTCGGCAGCTCGGCCACGTGGGAGCGGATGAGCTGGAGCTCCTCGCTCTGGGGCAGGACGACGAGCGTCGTCGTGTCGCGCAGCGCGAGCAGGAGCGAGAGGCCGGAGACGGCGGCGAGCGCCCCGGTCGCGAGGCGGCCCGCGAGCGCCGCCCGGCGGGCGCCCGCGCGCCGGGCGAGCGAGGGGGAGAGCGCGCGCCAGATGCCGATCCCGCCGAGGACCGCGTACAGCGCGACGAGCGGCGTCAGCGCGACCTGCGTCCGGAAGGCGATCGAGTTGTTCTCCCGCGCGAGCAGCGTCGGCAGGAACGAGAGCGGGACGAGCGCCAGCGCGGCCGCGACGTACAGCCGGGGGCTCGCGCACTCGCGCCGGACGAGCAACGCGAGCCCGCCGACCGCGACCGCGGCGACGACCGCGGCCAGCACGGGAGCGGGCCGCAGCTCGAACAGGCTGAGCGCCTGGTACAGCGGATGCGCGAAGAACCAGGCCGCCTTCCCGACCACGTCGTGCGTCAGCTGGAAGCGCGCCGTGTTGGGCGTCGAGCCCTGGACGCTCATGCTCGAGAGCTTCCCGCCGAGGAACCCGAGCGGCAGGGCGACGACGGCGGCCTCGCCGTGGCGCCGCAGGAGCCGGCGAGCGCGCCCGGGATCGCGCGCCGCGCCGACCAGGGCGATGCCGAGGAACACCCAGAAGACCATCGCGGTCTGCTGGTACATGAGCAGGGCGGCCACGAGCATCGCCGCCGCGCCGAGCACCCGGCCGCGCGCCTCCCGGCGCCCCCGGTCGACCGCGGCGACGGCGAGGATCGAGGCGCCCGCGCCGAGCACCGCCGCGAGCGACGCCGTGAACGCCGTCGAGAGCGTCGCGAACACCACGAAGGGCGGCATGCTGCACATGAGCAGCGCGGTCAGCGCGGCGAGCGTCGACCGCACGCCCGCCCGGACGAGGCTCCAGTGCAGGAGCAGCGCGAGCGCGACGATCGCGAGGATCGAGACCAAGCGCACGTAGCGCAGGTTGTCGAGCGTCCCCGCCGCCGAGTAGGCGATGCTCGAGAGGAGCCCGCCGAGCGGGCGGCCGTTGGCGGCGAAGGCGCCGAGGACGCTGTTCCCGGCGAGCGGCACCGGCCCCAGCCCGGTCGCGAGCGCGAGCATCGGGTAGTCGTCGTCGAAGGCGTACGGCACGATCACCGCCGGCAGGAAGATCCCGAAGGAAACGAGCGCGACCGCGAGCAGCCTCCCGCGCTCCGCTCGGACGAGGGCGCCGGCGCCGAGGGCCCGCGCCGCCGCCCGTCGCGGCGCCGCGGCGACCGGCGGCGCCTCGACGGCCACGGCCGCGCGAGCGAGCCACCCGCGGAGCGCGGGGAGCACGCCCGACCCCGCCGCCGCGGCCGCCCGCGCCGCCTCGACGAGCGCCCCGGGAGCGCGCCGCCGGTCGAGGCGCGCGAGCACGGTCGAGCGGCGCGGGTAGAGCCAGAGCCCGAGCAGGCTCAGCACGCCGAGCGCGAGGAGGAGCGGGTAGCTCCCGTAGGGCGCGTAGCGGAAGACGACGGCGTGCACGCCGGGCGGCACCGAGACGCCGACGAGGCTCGGCGCCATCATCACCGGCTTCGCCGGCGCGCCGTCCACCGTCGCCGTCCAGCGCGGGTCGTAGGTTGCCTTCAGCAGGACGACCGCGGGCCGGCGCGCGACCACGGTGGCGGTGAAGACGCCGTCCTGGAGCCGGTTTCCCTGCGCGACGACGGTGCCCGGCGGGCCGGGCGGCGGCGCCGGCCCGGCGAAGGTCGGCGGCGGCGCCGCGCCGCCGGCGAAGGCGACCCCGGGGTAGACCGAGCGGAGCGCGAGCCCCGACGCGCGGAACGCCCGCGTCGCCTGCTCGACGTCGGTGCGGTCGGCCGCGAGGGCCGCCGAGCGGTCGACGACCTGGACGTAGCCGCTCGTCTGGACCTCGTACAGCCGGTTGCCGCCGCTCGCGGCGAGGAGCCGCGCCGGCACCGGCGGCGGGTGGCCGGCGGGCAGGAGCAGGTAGCGGACGTTCAGCATCTGGTACTGGGCGAGGCTCGTCTCGTCGAACGCCGCCTCCGGGTCGGTCGAGAGCGACTCCACCGTCCGGAACGTGAACCCGATCGCGTCCACCCCCTGCTGCGCGAGCCAGGCGTAGACCGGCACGTACCCGACCCGGTACTGGGCGCCCCAGTTCGCGCGCAGGCCGGCGTAGACGCGGCCGTCGTGCCGGCGCTTCACGATCGCGACCAGACGGTCGAGCGCGGCGCCCGCGGTCGCGTCGTAGCGCTGCTGGACGCGGATCTCGGCGGCGCCGCGGCTGTCGTAGCGGGCCCGCTCGACCCAGGCGGGCGCGAGCAGGCCGACGCAGAGGGCGACCGCGGCCGGCGCGGCCAGCGCCCGGCGGCCGCCGAGCGCGCGCGCGGCGAGCGCCTGGCCGCGGCGGGCGAGGAGGCCGAGGCCGACGCCGGCGAGCAGGATCCCAGCCAGGTCGACCCCCATCACGAACCGGTGGATCTGCACGTCGCTCATCCCCGGCAGCAGGTCGATCAGCCCGCCCCAGGTGCGCCGGCCGAAGAAGAGCGCGAGCGAGAGGGCGAAGGCGCCGAGCAGCGCGCGCGCGGCCAGGTCGCGCCGGGCGCGGGCGAGGCACCAGGCGGCGCCGGCGGCGGCGAGGAGCGTCACCACCGGGAAGCGGCCGTCGTCGAAGAGCTGGCCGTGGACGAGCCAGTGGAGGACCCGGCTCGCCCCGTACGAGTCGTTGAAGATCGTCCCCCGGTAGTACTCGCTCTGGTTCGACCAGGTGCGGTCGCCGACGAGCGGGACGAGCACCCAGGAGGCGACGAGGAGCGCGCCGCCGGCGGCGAGCGCGGCGCGGCCGGCGCCGCGCAGCCAGCCGCCGCCGAGGACGAGCACCCAGACGCCGACCGTGAGCAGCACGAGGTAGCCGGCGATGAAGTGGCAGGCGATCGTGAGCCCGGTCGCCGCCGCGGCCGCGGCGAGGTTCCGGCCGCCCGCGACCGCCCGCCAGGTGAGCCCCCAGGCGAGCGGCGCGAGCCACATCGCAAAGAGCTGCGAGTAGACGCCGTACCCGGCCCAGATGTAGCTCCCGTGCTCGAACCCGTAGCCGGGCGCGCCGACGAGGAGCGGCGAGACCGCCGCCGCCGCCCCCGCCGTCCAGCCGTCCCAGCCGAGGAGCCGCGCGCCGGCGTAGACGGAGACCGGCCAGAGCGCGAGCAGCAGGTAGAGGAGCCAGTCGTAGACGGTCTGGTCGCCGGCGCCGGTCGCCGCCGCGAGCGCAGCGGTCAGCGTCTGCGGCAGGCTCTGGTAGTGGTGGAAGAAGGAGGAGCCGAGCGAGAGGTACGGGAACCAGCCGTCGAGCGGCACCCGGCCCTCGTCGAGCTGCCCGTGCGCCCAGTGCACCATCAGCAGGTGGAAGGCGCTGTCGTTCAGGTTCGCCGCCGGCCGCGTCTCGCCGCGGAGCGCGACGAGGCCGAAGAGCGAGGCGAGGGCGGGGAGCGCGAGCGGCCAGCGCCGCGCCGCGACCGCAGGGAGGGCGAGCGCCGGCAGCGACAGCCGTGGCCGGGCGAGCGCCGGCAGCCGGAGCGGCCGGCGCGGCCGCGGGTGGGGGAGCGGGAGCGGCGGCGCGGCCTGCGCGCGCCGGCGCGCCGCCGGCGCCGGGCGCCCGGCGAGGCGCAGCCCCGCCCAGGCGACCGCGAGCGCGATCGCGGTCACGAGCGCCGACCAGAGCTTCTTCTGCCAGGTGTCGGTCGCGAGCCCGCCGAGGAGCCAGCCGAACCACGGCTCGACCCGCAGCGTCTGGAGGCCGGGGACGTAGGCCCGCCACTCGGCGTTGAAGTAGGCGTACGGGTACCAGAGGTCGAGCACGAACAGGGCCGAGAGGGCGGCGTAGGCGAGCCGCAGCGGGCGGGCGAAGGCGAGCGGGGCGAGCGTCGCGAGCGCGAGGAACAGGTAGCGCTCGTGCATGCGGGTGAGGAGCGTGTAGGCGAGGAGGCTCGTCACCGCCGCGCCGGTCACGACCACGAGCGCCTCGTCGGCCCCGCGGCCGAGCGCCCGGTGCATCCGCCAGAGGACGTAGAGGGCGGCGGCGGCGAACGCGACCGTGCCGAGGCGCAGGGCGGAGACGCCGGCGAAGGTGAGCGCGCCGGCGCCGTGGGCGTCGTTCCGCCAGAAGCCGACGATCCCCCAGAGGTTGAACGCGTTCGCGCTCGTCACCGGGTAGACGGAGGCCGAGTGGCTGTAGAAGCGGAGGAGGCCGACCGGGCCGAGCCCGAACGGGAGGCCCGAGACCGCCCAGAGCCCGATCGCGGCGACGGCGAGCCAGCCGGCGGTGAGCGCCCCGTCGAGGAGCTCGCCCCCGCGGCGGCCGTGGAGGTAGCGGCGGTAGAGGAGGTAGGCGAGCACCGGGGCGGCGAAGCCCGACTGCGGCTTCATCGCCACCGCGACCGCGAACAGGAGGAGCCCGGCCAGGTCGCGCCGCGCCGAGCGCCGGCCGGTGACGAGGAGGAGCAGGGCGCAGACGACGAGGAACGCCGGCACCGCGTCGACCTGCCCCCAGACGGCCCCGAGCGCGAGCACCGCCGGGTTCAAGAGCACCGCCGCCGCCACCGCCGCCCGCACCGGCACCCGCGCCCGCAGCGAGTCCGGCGCGAGCCGGACGGCGAGGAGGCCGGCCGCCCAGGCGAGCCCGAGGTCGGCGAGGAGCGCGGGCAGCTTGAGCAGCAGGTAGCCCGGGGCGGCCGAGAGCGAGCCGAGGAGCCAGAGCACGTAGAGGTAGCCGGGCGGGTAGTCGGCGAACTGCCCCCGGACGTAGAAGTGGCCCGGCCCGACCGCGGCGAGCCGCTCGGCCCACTGCTGGAAGAGGCGCAGGTCGCCGTAGAAGCCCGCCCGCGGCGCGATCAGGAGCCGGACGGCGAGCCCGGCGGCGAAGAGCGCGGCGAGGCCGGCGCGGCTCTCGAGTCGCCAGGCCAGGCGAAGGAGCGACGCGCGCCGCGCCCGGCCGGGCCGGAGGCGCTCGCGGACCGCCGCGGAGCTCTCCACCGGCACAGCGTAGTGCAGGATCTCGACGGCGACGACCCCCGCCCGGGCCGGTCCAGCCGTCCGGCCAGGCTCCCTGGCCGGGCCGCCTGGCACGATGGGAGGGCGGAGATGAGGGCGCTCGCGGAGACCGGGCTTCGGCGGCACGACCCGCTGCCGCAGCTCGCGCGCTTCCTCGCCGTCGGCGTCGCCAACACCCTGATCAGCCTCGCCGTCTACCGCGGCCTCCTCGCCGCCGGCACCCCGTACCCCGCCGCGGCCGCGCTCGCCTTCGCCGCCGGCGCCGTCAACGGCTACGCGCTCAACCGGGTCTGGACCTTCGCCGCCCGCGACACCGCCCGCGCCCGGGCCGTCTACGTCGCCGTCCAGGTCGCCGGCGCCGGCTCCTCGAGCCTGCTCGTCTTGCTGCTCGTCGAGGGGGCCGGGCTCGGCCGGCTGCCCGCCTACCTCGCCACCCTCCCGCCGGTGACGCTCCTCGCCTTCGCCGCCAACCGGCGCTGGACCTTCGCCGCCCGCTGAGCGAGCTCCTCGACCGCGACCTCCGCGCCTTCCTGATCGAGCAGGCGGCCGTGACCGCGGTCGAGTTCGACGTCGAGCCCGGCCCGCTGCCGGCGCTCGAGTGGGGCGACTACCCCGAGTTCCTGCCGGCGGCCGGCGGCGCGCGGGCGCGGATCCGCCTCGGCCGCTACGGGCCGGACTGGTGGCGCGTCCGCTACCAGGTCGCCCACGAGCTCTTCCACTGGGCCTGCACCCCGGCCGGGGTCTTCCACTGGGCGCACGAGCTGTTCGCGGTCGAGATGGCCGTCCGGGCGATGGCGCGGATCGGCGAGCACGCCTACGCCGCCCGGTGCGCGGCCGAGCTCGCCGCCGACGCGGAGCGGCTCGACCTCGCCGGGATGCTGCGGGCCCGGCTCGAGCTCGCCTACCCGGAGGGTCTCTACGGGCGCGCCTTCCTCACCGGCCGCGCGCTCGCCGAGGCGGTCGGCTGGGAGCGGCTGAAGCCGCTCGCGACGAGCTTCGACCGCCGCGGCCGGCCGGACGTCGCCGCCTGGGCCCGCTCGTTCCCCTCCGAGGAGCGGGAGCGGATCGAGGCCGTGCTCGGCCCGCCCGCGGGCTGGGCCTGACCGGGGCTACGGGACCGGCGTGATCTTCCCCGCGGCGACGAGCGCGCGCGCCCGCCCCGGCGAGGGGTCGAACACCTCGACCTGCTCGTCGATGCCCTTGAAGGCGACGTAGACGTTCGTCGGCCGCGTCCGCGCGTAGAAGGCGACGCCGCCGGGGACGGCGACGCGCACGGAGCCGGGCTCGCTCGCGGTCGCGCTCGTCGCCTGGTAGGCCCCCTTGTACGGGTAGGTGGCGACGGTCAGGTAGGGCGCGCTCGAGCCGAGCGCCGCCCCGGCCGGGAGGTAGCGGAGGTAGACGCGGCCGCCCGACCGGGAGAGCTCGTAGGTGACCCCCGCCTCGCTCCCGGCCCAGTAGACCTTCCGCCCGAGCGTCCGCTCGAGCCGCGTCAGGTCGGCCACCGTGGCCGCGACCGCGCCGTTCGGGCCGACGGGCCTCGCCACCGCCGCCGGGCCGACCGCCCGGATCAGCCCCTGCCGCACGAGCTGGCGCGCCTGCCCCGCCGACGGCGAGTAGACCTCCACCTGGTAGCTCACCCCCGGCCAGGCGAGGTAGACGCTCGTCGGGTGGCCCGTGCTGTAGAAGGCGACCGCGCCGCCGCCGACCGGCACGAGCACGCTGCCGCGCGCGTGCGCGACCTTGCTCGTCCCGCCGAACGCGTTCCGGTCCGGGTAGGTGCCGACGGTGAGGTAGGGCGTGCTCGCCCCGACCGGGACCCCGTGCGGCAGGTAGCGCACGTAGATCCGGCCGTCGGTCGTGTGCGTGAGCTCGTAGGTCATCCCCGGCCGCGGCCCGGCCCAGTAGATCGGCTGCCGGAGCGCGTTCGCGATCGTCCGCAGCCCCTGCGCGGAGACGGCGACCGCGCCGGTCGCGTTCCTCGCCGTCCCGCCGTGGTGTCGCACCGCGAGCCAGACGCCGGCCGCGACGACGGCGGCGAGCCCGACCGCCGCGAGCGCGCGCCCCTGGCGGCGGCGGCCCGGGCGCGCGGGCGTCCGCCGCACGACCGGCTCGGGATGGCTGTCGCTCATCGCGCTCACCAGGATACGGGGCCTCGGCGGCCGCGGCTCCTCACCGCACCGGCTCCGCCGCGCGGGCGGCCGCGCGGGCGCGCGCGGGGGAGGGGTCGTAGACCTCGACCTGGTAGGCGACGCCCGGCCAGGCGAGGTGGACGCTCGTGCCGGCGGCGAGCGCGATCCCGCCGCCGGCGAGCCGGATCGCCCGGCCGCCCGCGACGGCCCGCAGCGCGGCGAACGCGCCCCGGTACGGGTAGGTGGCGACCACGAGGTAGCGGCCGCCGGGCGCCCCGGCCGGCGTGCCGCGCGGGAGGTAGCGGACGTAGACGTCTCCGTTGCTCGTACGCCGAAGCTCGTAGAGGGCGCCCCGCCGCGGGCCCGCCCAGTAGATCGGCTGCGGGACGACCCGCGCGAGCGTGCGCAGCCCGGAGACCGAGAGCGCGACCGGCGCGATCGGGCTCGCCCCGGTGGCGCCCGGCGCGGCCGCGCCGCCGCCCCGCCAGAGGAGCGCCCAGGCGACGAGCAGCGCGGCGAGCGCGACGGCGACGAGCGCGCCCGCCGCCGCGAGCCGGCGCCCGCGCCCATGCGCCCGTCCGACCCCGCGTGCTGCGTGCTCGACCATGCGCCTCCTCGTTGCCTTCCTGCACCGGTCCGGGCCGAGCCCGGAGCCGACCGAGCCCTGACCGTAGGCGAGCGGCCCGGCGGCGTCCCTACCGGAAGGTCCAGCCGGCCGGGAACGAAGGTCCGAGCCGCGCCGGCCGGGGACGCGGCGCTCCAGCCCGGGCGCGGCGCTGCCGATAGAGCGGGCGGTGGGAGCACTCGCCTCGAGCAGGACGGCGACCGCGGCGCTCGCGGTGCTGAGCGCCCCGCTTGCCCTGCTCGCCGCCGCCGCCTTCGTCCCGCAGGCGGGCGAGCTCCGGCACGTGCTGAACGTCGGCGTCTACGACAACGTCGTGCTCGGCGCCGGCGCCGCCTGCGCCCTCCGCGCCCGGCGGGTCAGCCGCGACCGCCTCGCCTGGCTCGCGCTCGGGGCGGCGCTCCTCGCCTGGGGCGCCGGCGACACCTACTGGACGTTCTGGGTGGCGGGGCGGCCGAGCGCGCCCTCCCCCTCCTTCGCCGACCTCGGCTACCTCGCCGTCTACCCGCTCGCGTACGTCGCGCTCGTCCTGCTCTTGCGGGCGCGCGTCCCTCGCCTGCTCCCGAGCCTCTGGCTCGACGGCGTGCTCGGCGCGCTCGCGGTCGCCGCCGCCGGCGCCGCGATCGTCTTCCCCGTCGTGCACCGGACGCTCGGCGGCCCGCCGGCGGTGGTGGCGACGAACCTCGCCTACCCGCTCGCCGACCTGACGCTCGTCGGGCTCGTCGTCTGGAGCCTCTGCGTCCTCGGCTGGCGCATCGACCGCGAGTGGGCCCTGATCGCCGCCGGGCTGGTCGTGTTCTCGCTCAGCGACTTCCTCTACCTGTGGCAGACGGCGGTCGGGAGCTACGAGGACGGCTCGCCCACCGACCTCGGCTGGGTCGCCGGCGCGCTCCTGCTCGCCTGGGCGGCCTGGCAGCCGCGGCGGCGCGACGAGCGCGCGGCGGCGCCGCCGACCCGGGCCCTGCTCGCCGCCCCGGTGCTGTTCGGCTCGCTCGCGCTCGGCGTCCTCGTCGGCAACGACCTCCGGCGGGTCGACACGGCCGCGGTCGTGCTCGCGGCGCTCGCGATCGGGGCGGTGATCGCGCGGCTCGCGCTCTCGTTCGCGGAGAACGCGCGGATGCTCGCGGCGTCGCGGCGTGAGGCCCGCACCGACGCGCTCACCGGGCTCGGCAACCGGCGCAAGCTGCTCGACGACCTCGCGCGTGCCGACGCGCCGCCGCGGGTGCTCGCCGTGTTCGACCTGAACGGCTTCAAGCGGTACAACGACCTGTTCGGCCATCCCGCCGGCGACGCGCTCCTCGCCCGGCTCGCCGGCAACCTCCGCCGGTTCGTCGCCGGCCGGGGCAGCGCCTACCGGCTGGGCGGCGACGAGTTCTGCGTCGTCGTCCGGCGCGACGGCGAGGGCCCGCCGGAGCGCGTCGTCGAGGGCGCCTGCGCGGCGCTCGTCGAGGAGGGCGAGGGGTTCGCGATCAGCGCCGCGTCCGGAACCGTCCTCCTGCCGGAGGAGACCGGCTCGCCGTCGGAGGCGCTCCGCTTGGCCGACCAGCGCATGTACGCGCAGAAGCAGAGCCTGCGCGGCTCGGCCGGCGAGCAGTCGACCGGCGTGCTGCTGAAGGCGCTCGCCGAGCGCGACCCGAAGCTCGGCGCCCACGTCGACGGCGTCGCGCTGATGGCCGCCGCGCTCGCCGAGCGGCTCGGCCTCGACCCGCAGGAGGTCGAGCGGGCGCGCCTCGCCGCCGCGCTCCACGACCTCGGCAAGATCGCGATCCCCGACGAGATCCTGCGCAAGCCCGCCGCCCTCACCGAGGACGAGTGGGAGTTCGTGCGCCGCCACCCGCTCGTCGGGGAGCGGATCCTGCTCGCGGCGCCGTCGCTCGCCCAGGTCGCGCCGATCGTCCGCTCGAGCCACGAGCGCTACGACGGCGGCGGCTACCCGGACGGGCTCGCCGGCACGGAGATCCCGCTGCTCGCGCGGATCGTGTACGTCTGCGACGCGTTCGACGCGATGACCTCGACGCGGCCGTACGCGCCGGCGCTCACGGTCGCCGAGGCGCTCGAGGAGCTCCGTCGCGGCGCCGGGACCCAGTTCGACCCGGTCGTGGCCGAGGCGGCCCGAGCGCTCGTCGCCTCCGGGGCGGTCGCCGCGCGGGCCGCCGGGAGCGCCCCGGCGCGGGCCGCGGTCGCCTAGGTTCCCCGCCGGCACGGTTTACCGGGCGAAAACACGGCGAAAACGGGCCGATCGCGGACGGGCGGTAGAAGCAGAGTCGTCGTTTCACCGCGACCTTCGAGACGAAAGGAGGAAGAACATGCGCACGCTCGCTTCGATCGCCGCCCTGGCGCTCCTCGGGGTGCCGGGGGCGGCGCTCGCGTCGCAGCCGTCGCACCCGTCGACGCCCGCGAACGCCAACGCCGACAGCCACGCCAACGGGACGTCGACGACCGGCACGAGCAGCGACGCGAGCACGCACGCGCAGGGCGCGAGGGTGCTGTTCGTGCTGCGCGGGACGCTCGGGGCGTACACGGCCGCGAACGGGTCGACCAACGGCTCGGTCGCGATCACGGTCGAGCGCGCCAACCACGAGGCGAAGCTGCTCGACAAGCAGACGCTCACCTTCCCGGTCAGCTCGGCGACGAAGGTGGTCGGGACGGTGACGAGCGGCCACGAGGGCATCGTCAAGGTGCGCGCCGCGAGGAACGCGTCGGTCACGACGCTGCAGGCCTCGGTCGCGTTCCAGGTCATCGACCAGGGGCGGAGCGCGTAGGTCGAGCCCGGCCGGGTAGGCTCGGCGAAGGGGCCGCGCGGCCGCGGGTCTCTTCGCCGGGCGCCGCCGGCTCGACCGTCCGCTCGTCGCGACGGAGGCGACAGGGTGATCACGACCACACACCCGCGACCGACCGGCTGGAGGCGTCCCGCGCTCGCCGCGCTCGCCGCGGTCGTCGCGCTCGTCGCCGCCGGCGGCGCGCACGCGAGCCGGTCGGCGGCGCCGGCGTCCCACCCGGGACCGCCGGCGACGACGGTCTCCCGGGGAGGCTCGGGCGGTCAGGGGAACGGCGCGAGCGGGCCGCCGCAGACGACGCCGGCACGGACGACGCCCGCGCCGGCCCACGCCGCCGCCAGCGGCTCGGCGAAGGGGATCGTCCAGTCGGTCGCCGGCGGCGCCGTCGTCGTGACGCAGCTCGACGGCAGCTCGGTCAGCATCGCCGTCGGCGCGGGGACGCGCGTCTTCCTCGACGGGCGCCGGGCGAGCGTCGCCGACCTCAAGCCCGGGTTCGTCCTCTCGGCCTCGTTCGTCGGCGGCATGGGGCGGGTGCTCCAGGCGTTCGACCTGTCGGCGCCCGCGATCGAGGTCGGCGTCGTCCGCTCGCTCTCGGGTCGCACGGTCGTCGTCGGGCGAAGCGGCGGCGGCACCGCGACGCTGCGGGTGGGGCCGAGGACGCGCCTTCTGCTCGACGGCGCGCCGACGACCCTGCGGGCGGTGCGCGCCGGCTTCACCGTCGTCTTCGCCGCGGCAGACGCGAAGGCCCGCCGGCCCGCCGGCGAGCTCCGCTTCCTGCGGCCGGTCTAACATCGGGCGATGGCCGGAACCGTTCTGCTCGTCGAGGACGAGGAGAACCTGGCGTCGCTCGTGCAGGCCTACCTGGTGCAGGAGGGCTACCGGGTCCGGACCACCGGCTCGGGCGTCGAGGCGCTGCGCATCTTCGAGGAGGAGCGCGTGCGGCTCGTCGTCCTCGACCTCTCCCTGCCGGACGTCGACGGGATCGAGGTGTGCCGGGAGCTGCGCCGCCGCTCGTCGGTCCCGATCGTGATGCTGACCGCCCGTGACGCGGAGCAGGACCGGCTCGCCGGCCTCGAGAGCGGCGCCGACGACTACATCGGCAAGCCGTTCTCGCCCCGCGAGCTCGTCGCGCGGATGAAGGCCGTCCTCCGCCGCGCGGAGCCGCACGCCGAGGACGACCGGCTCGTGCTCGGGGACGTCGTCGTCGACCGGAGCGCGCGCGAGGTCGCGGTCGCGGGCAGGCCGGTCGAGCTGCGGCCGAAGGAGTTCGACCTGCTCGCCTTCCTCGCCCAGAACCGCGGCGTCGTCTGCTCGCGCGACCTGCTGCTCGAGCGCGTGTGGGGCCTCGACTTCGCCGGCGGCACCCGCACGGTCGACGTCCACGTCGCCCAGCTCCGGCGCAAGCTCGGCCGGCCCGGCCTGATCCGGACGATGCGCGGCGCCGGCTACAAGGCGGTCGCGTCGTGAGCCGCCCGGCGCCGAGCCGGAGGACGGGCGTGAGCGGCGCCGGCGCGCCCGGCCGCGGCGGGACGTGAGCTCGCTCCGGGCGCGCGAGTTCGCGGCGATCGCGCTCGCCGTCCTCGTCGCCGTGGCCGTGACGGTCGTCGTCGCCGCGGTGCTCGTGCGGCGGTCGGTCCGCGACGAGGCGCTGACCGCGCTCGGCCGTCAGGCGGCGCTGTTCGCGGCGCAGCAGCGCCCGTCGGCGCGCGGCGCGAGCGCCGGTGGCACGGGCAGCGCGCTCGGCGTCTTCCTCGACACCGAGCAGGAACGGCTGACGATCATCTCGCTCGCGCAGGCGAGCCTCCTCCTCCCGCCGGCGGTCGCCGCGGCGGTGCGCGCCGGCCGGCCCGCGCAGGGCTCGCTCCTCGTCGGCGGGCAGCGGTACCTGTACGCGGCCCGCCGCAGCGGCCCGCGGGCGATCGTGCTGCTCCGCTCGGCGAGCCTCGCCGCCGCCGACCTGCGCCCGTTCACGCTCGCGTTCGCGATCGCCGCCGCCGCGGGGGCCGGGATCGCCGCCGTCGCCGCCTTCCTGCTCGCCGGGGCGGTCGCGCGCCCGATCCGCCGCGTCGCCGCCGCGAGCCGCCGGCTCGCGGCCGGCGAGCGCCACGAGCCGCTCCCGGTGGCCGGGCCGGCCGAGATCGCCGCCCTGTCGTCGGCCTTCAACCAGATGGAGGAGGAGCTCGCCCGGGCGCGGGAGGCGGAGCGCCTGTTCCTGCTCTCGGTCAGCCACGAGCTGAAGACGCCGCTGAGCACGATCCGCGGCCACGGCGAGGCGCTCCTCGACCGGGTCGTCGACCCGCCGCGGGCCGCCACCGTGATCGTCGAGGAGGCGAAGCGTCTCGACCGGCTCGTCCGCGACCTGCTCGACCTCGCGCGGCTGCAGCAGCACGCGTTCGCGGTCACCCCGCGCCCGGTCGACCTGGCCGAGGCCGCCGCCGAGGCGGTCGCCCGCCACGGCGCCGAGGCGCGGCGAGCCGGCGTCGCGCTCGTCGCCGAGGCGACCCGGCCGGCGGCCGCGCTCGCGGACCCCGACCGCCTCCTCCAGGTGCTCTCGAACCTGGTCGAGAACGCGCTCCGCGCCACCCCGGCCGGCGGCACGGTGACCGTGACCGCCGGGCCCGGCCGCCTCGTCGTCGCCGACACCGGCCCCGGCCTCGCCCCCGACGAGCTCGAGCGCGCCTTCGAGCGCTTCTTCCTCTACGAGCGACACCGGGCGAACCGCGCCGTCGGCACCGGGCTCGGGCTCGCGATCGTGAAGGAGCTCGCCGAGGCGATGGGTGGCGCCGTCGCCGTCGAGAGCGCGCTCGGCGACGGCACGCGGTTCGTCGTCACCCTCCCGGCCGCGCCCGCGCCCGGGTAGTCGAGCCCGGGCCCATCCGTTCGGGGGAGGCCCGCGTCCGTCCTCGCCGCTACCGTCTGCGGCATGCCGAGCAAGTGGGTGGCGAGAGCCTTGGCCCTGCTCGTGGCGGCGGTCGCGCTCGTCGGGATGGCGGCGGCGGCGCCGGCGGCTCCCCCCACGCCCGCCGACCCGGCCGGCGGGCCCGAGCTCGGGGTGGTACCGGTGCTCGCGCAGGGGAAGGCGAAGCCGGGCGGCGGCGGCCAGAACCTCGTCTACCACGGCGGTCCCGTCATCCACGCGAACACCGTCTACGCGATCTACTGGGTGCCGCCCGGGTACGCGGTCTCGAGCGGCTACGAGCCGATCATCGACGGCTACTTCGCCAACCTGCAGGCGGCGCAGAACGCCTCGTCGAACGTGTACTGGGCGAGCACCCAGTACTACGACACGATCGGCGGCAACATCCTGCAGCAGTCGACCTTCGCCGGGTCGGTGGTCGACACCGACCCGCTGCCGCCGAGCGGCTGCACCGACAGGTACACGAGCGTCTGCCTCACCGACGGCCAGCTCCGGCAGGAGCTCGCGCACGTGATCGCGGCGTCGGGCCTGACCGCCAACGCGAGCACGGTCTTCTTCCTGTTCACCGCGGCCGGGATCGGAAGCTGCTACGGCTCCTCCTGCGCGTTCACGCAGTACTGCGCCTACCACTCGAGCTTCACGAGCGCCGGCACCACGGTCGTGTACGCAAACATGCCGTACGCGAACACGGCGCCGAGCTACGGCGGCGGCACCTGCAACTCCGGCCAGTCCCCGAACGGCGACGTCTCCGCCGACTCGGAGCTGAACCTCGTCAGCCACGAGCACAACGAGTCGATCACCGACTGGGGCGGCAACGCCTGGTACGACAACCGCGGCTACGAGGACGGGGACAAGTGCGCCTGGAGCTTCGGCACCCCGCTCGGCGGAGCGCCCGGGTCCGAGTACAACCAGCTCATCGGCGCCGGCAGGTACTACCTGCAGCAGGAGTGGAGCAACAAGAGCGCCGGCTGCGTCCTCACCGGCCTGTAGGCGGCCCCCGGCGTCCGGGCCCGCCGTCGTGACCGGGCCGCTCGCCCTCTCGTGGAGCGGCGGGAAGGACTCCGCGCTCGCGCTCTGGACGCTGCGTGCGCAGGGGCTCGAGCCGCGCGTGCTCGTCACCACCTCGAACGAGGCGTTCGACCGGGTGAGCCACCACGGCGTCCGCCGCTCCCTGCTCCACCGGCAGGCGCAGGAGCTCGGGATCGAGCTCGTCGAGGTGCTGCTGCCGCTCCCCTGCAGCATGGAGGAGTACGAGCGCCGCTTCGAGCGGGCCTTCGCCGAGACCGCCCTCGCCGAGGTCGAGGCGGTCGCGTTCGGCGACATCTTCCTCGAGGACCTGCGGCGCTACCGCGAGGAGAAGCTCGCCGCCGCCGGCCGACAGGGGCTGTTCCCGCTCTGGCGGCGCGACACCCGCGAGCTCGCCGAGGAGTTCCTCGCCGCCGGGTTCGAGGCCACCGTCGCCTGCGTCGACGCGCGCCGGCTCGACCGCTCCTTCGCCGGCCGCCGCTACGACCGCGCGTTCCTCGCGGCGCTCCCGGCGGACGTCGACCCGTGCGGCGAGAACGGCGAGTTCCACACCTTCGTCCACGCCGGCCCGGTGCTCGCGCGCCGCATCCCCTGCGCGACCGGCGAGGTCGTCGAGCGCGAGGCGATGGTCTTCTGCGACCTCCTCCCGCTCGAGCGCCCGGCCGCGTGAGCCGCGGCCGCCGGGCGCCGGCCGGCCGCTACCGCCGGTCGGGGCGGGGGGAGGCCGCGGGCTCGGCCGCCGCCTTCGCCTGGGCGGGCGGCCGCTCCTCCGCCTGGGCGGCCTCCTCGCTCCCCGCGCCCGCGGCGAGGAGGAGGCCGTCGGTGGCGAGCCGGAAGCCGAGGACGAGCGAGACCATCGTGCCTTCCTCCCCCGCCGTTACCAGAAGAAGCCGGCCGGGGCGAGCGCCGCGACCGCGGTCGCGACCGCGGCGACGAGGACGAGCGGAAGCTTGGCGTTCCAGTGAAGCATCATCTCCACCTCCATCGGGTGCTGCTCTGTCGGGTGCCGCTTTGCGGGTGCCGCTTTGGCGGGTGCCGCCGCCGCGCGGATGCGCGGCCCGCTGACCGTAGGCGGGCGCGCCGGCCCCGGCCTCCCCCGGGCGGGGGATCCGGGTCGCGTCCGCGCCGATCTCCCCCGATCGAGGGACGCGCCCGCCACCCGATGCGCTCGCCGCGCCGGCGAAGCCCGCCGACCCGCCGGCGCCGTCGCGCCGCGGCCCGGCTCACGCTCAGCTCGGAGCCCGGCTCACGCTCAGCTCGGAGCCCGGCTCACGCTCAGCTCGGAGCGAAGGCGACGCGCGCGGCGACGGGCGCCGGTGCTGCGCGCGAGGCGCGCTTGTCCTCGTACAGGCGCGCGTCGGCGGTGCGGAGGAGCGCGTCGGGGGTCGCGCCGTCCTCGGCGATCCGCGCCGTGCCGAGCGAGCAGCCGACGCCGGGGCCGCCGACGCGCTCGGCGAGGGTCGTCCGGGCCCGCTCGAGGACGGCCGCGGCGTCGGGCCCGTGGGCGACCACGCAGAACTCGTCCCCGCCGAGCCGGTAGGCGGCGCCGTCCGCGGCGAGCGCCGCTCGCAGCGCCTCCCCCATCCGCGCGAGGAGCGCGTCGCCGGCCGGGTGGCCGAAGCGGTCGTTGTAGACCTTGAAGCCGTCGAGATCGAGGACGCCGAGTAGGGCCGGCTCGGCGCCCGCCGGCCGCCGCGTCAGCTCGTCGAGGTCGGCGAACAGCTTGCGCCGGTTCCACAGCCCCGTGAGCTCGTCGGTGAGCGCGTCGAGGCGGGTCTGCTCGAGGAGCGCGTGCTTGTCGCGCGCGAGGCAGGACGCGCGCCGCAGCGTGAGCGAGAAGCCGAGCAGGAGGAGGACGATCGCGAGGGCCGAGCCGACGTCGGCCTGCGCCCGGGCGGCGGCCGCCTGCCGGCCGTAGCGCGCGCCGATCGCGCCGAACGTGTCGTCCAGCCGCCGCCCGGCCGCGCCGGGACGGACGGCGCGTCCGAGCGTCAGGGTCGCCGCCGGCAGGCGACCCGAGCGGGCGAGCGCGTTCGCGCGGGCGAGCACCGCGAGCAGCGGGCGCGCCTCGCGCAGGACGAGCCGCGCGTCGTCCGGGTTGCCGGCGAGACGGTCGAGGCTCCGCGCCGTCGCGACCACCCGCCGCTCGGCGGCGGCGAGCGCGGCCTGCGTCCCCGCGCCGGCCGGGCGGCCGTCGAGACCGAGGGCGATGCGCGGCAGCGCGCCCATCTGCGTGCGGAGGGTCGCGACCGCGAGCTGGGCCTGCCGCCGCTCGTCGAGCCGCGCCTGCAGGACGAGCACCAACCCGAGCGCCGCGAGGCCGAGGAGCCAGATCGCCCCGACGGCCAGACGCTGACGGCGAGCGCTCGGCGGCGGGCTCGGCCGGCGGTGGAGCCCGCTCGCGCGCCCCTCGCGCGCGCCGGGCCGCCGTCCCGTCCAGGCCCCGGATGCCCCGGGCGTGCGAGTTCGCCGCAGCCTCGCCATCGACCTCGGTATCGGCCGCCGGCGGCCCGGACCTGAGCCGGGCCGGGACGCGCGGGCCTCAGCCCGACCATGAGCCGGGCCCGACGCGCGGGCCTCAGCCCGACCAGTGCGTCGGCTTGCTCGCCGGCAGGTAGGTGACCTGCGTGTTCATCGGCGTCCCCGGCGGCATGGTGTGGAAGGGGGTGAGCGTCTGGGTGTTGTTGCCGAAGGTGAGCGTGTTCGCGATCACGGGGCCCCAGTTCTTGGCGTTGTTCTGGACCTCGTAGTCGGTGTTCACCCAGGCGCCGATCTGGACGATCGCGTTGTTTTGGACCTGGAAGCAGTAGCGGCCGGCCCAGGGGCCGCTCCAGTAGTTGACGAGGTCGCCGTTCGCGTCGCCGTAGCAGCCGGCGACGATGATGATGCCGTTCGTGTCCGGATTCCAGGACGAGGTGCAGTTGGCGATCCCGCAGAGCTGGAAGTTGTTCTGGAAGCTGACCGTGCCGGTGAAGTACAGCGTCCCGCTGCCGGTGTAGGTGACCTTCGTGTTCCCCGAGGCGACGAGATTCCCGTCGAAGTAGAACTGCCCGCTCACGTGCAGCGTGCTCGTGCTGGGCGTCCACTGGATCTCGTTCGAGCCGACCTTGCAGTCGTACGGGGTGCTCGGGAAGAGGTTGACGGAGGCGAGGCTGTCGTCGAGGGCGCCGTCGTCGTCGAAGAAGGGCGTCGGCACGCCGCTTCCCGGCTGGCAGGCGTGCCCGGGCGCCGGCCCGGGGTTCGTGGTCGCGTAGGCGTTGGCGAAGTCGACCGGCGGCTTCTGCTCGGCGACGCTGAGCGTGCCGTGGACGGCACGCGCGTAGATCGGGCTGTGGGTCCCGTCGCAGGTCCCGGTGCCGGGAGCGGCGCCGTTGCACGAGGTCGAGCCGCCGGCGACCTCGAGCGTCCCCACCGGCGAGCTCCTCGAGCCGACCGCGGCGTTGTTCTGGATCGTCAGGCTGCCGCCGATCTCGAGCTGGGTGCCGAGGTAGGCCGCGTTGTTCGACAGGCAGAGGCTGCCGCGCACGAAGAGCGGCGCGGCGACGACGATGTTGTTCTGCAGGGTCGTGCACCTGCTCGGGTCGTCGGCGTAGAGGTAGTTCCACACGCTCGGGTCGGTCGTCACCACCGGGGAGGGCACGTTCGCCTGGGCGCTGACCGTCTTCGTCACCCCGCCGTACGTCCCCTGGCCGGTCATCGTCCAGGTCACCCCGTCGGCGGCGACGTTCGCCCAGTAGGTCACCGTCCCGCCGTCCTGCGGAAACGACGACTGTGCCGTCGACGGCGTCGTGTGTCCGGCGGCGGCGGCGTAGACGCGGCCCTCGGCGTAGGAGAGGCCGAGCTCCGCCAGCGCGAAGGCCTTGTCGGCCGCCCCCGACTGACCCGCGTAGCGGTCGTTCACCGCCACCTCCAGGGTGATCGCGGCCGTCAGGGCGCCGAGGACGACCATGATCACGAGCGCGAGCACGAGGGCGACGCCCGCCTCGTCGCCCGCGGCCGACCGCAGCCTCGGCACCATCACCCTCCGTATCGGCGGCGGCGGGTGCCGGCTTGAGCCCCCGGACGCCTCCGCTGCGGGGCCGCCCCGCCGCCGGACTATCGTGCCGGCGTGGAGCTGCCGCGCGACTTCGTCGAGGCCGTCCGCCGGCTGGTGCCGGCGGACGCGCTCGTCACCGAGCCCGAGGCGCGTCGCACCTACGAGAGCGACGCGCTCACCGGCTGGCGCGCGATCCCGGAGCTCGTCGTCCTGCCCGAGAGCGCCGAGCAGGTGCAGGCGCTCGTGCGCGCGTGCGCCGCGCACGGGGTGCCGTTCGTCGCGCGCGGGGCGGGAACGGGGCTCTCGGGCGGGTCGCTGCCGGTCGCCGGCGGCGTCGTGATCGCGCTCACCCGCCTCGACCGGGTGCTCGAGGTCGACCTCGACCGCGGCGTCGTCGTCGTCGAGCCGGGTGTGACCAACCTCGACGTCACCCGCGCCGTCGCCGCGGAGGGGTTCTTCTACGCGCCCGACCCGTCGAGCCAGCAGGTCTGCACGATCGGCGGCAACGTCGCCGAGAACTCCGGCGGCGCGCACTGCCTCAAGTACGGCTTCACCGTCAACCACGTGCTCGCCGCCGACGTCGTCCTGCCGACGGGCGAGCTCGTCACGCTCGCGCGCGACGACGACGGCCCCGACCTGCTCGGCGCCTTCGTCGGCTCCGAAGGGACGCTCGGGATCGCCGTCCGGATCGCCGTGCGCGTCGTCCGGACGCCCGAGTGCGTGCGGACGCTGCTCGCCGGGTTCGCCTCGACCGACGCGGCCGGCGAGGCCGTGTCGCGCGTGATCGCGGCCGGGATCCTGCCGGCGGCGATCGAGATGATGGACGCGCTCACGCTCGAGGCGGTCGAGGCCGCGGTCGCGCCCGGCTACCCGCCGGGCGCGGGGGCGGTGCTGATCGTGGAGCTCGACGGTCCCACCGGGCGCGTCGCCGAGGACTCGGCGGCAGTCGAGCGCATCTGCCTCGACTGCGGCGGGTTCGACCTGCGCGCGGCCGAGGACGCCGACGAGCGCGCGCGGATCTGGAAGGGGCGGAAGTCGTCGTTCGCGGCGATGGGCCGGATCTCGCCGAGCTACTACGTGCAGGACGGCGTCGTCCCGCGCACCAAGCTCCCCGAGGTCTTGCGCCGTATTACCATGTTAACACAGGAATATGGACTGCGGACGGCGAGCGTCTTCCACGCGGGGGACGGGAACCTGCACCCGCTCGTCCTCTACGACGACGGCGTCCCCGGCGAGGCCGAGCGCGCGCAAGAGCTCGCGACCGCGATCCTCGACGTCTGCATCGACGCGGGCGGCTCGCTGACGGGCGAGCACGGGATCGGGGTCGACAAGGTCTGCTCGATGCCGAAGCTCTTCTCCGAGGCCGACCTCGCGGTGATGGGGCGGCTGCGCGCGGCCTTCGACCCGGCCGGCCTCGCCAACCCGGGGAAGGTGTTCCCGACGCCGCGGCTCTGCGGCGAGGTGCCGGGGCCGTACCGGATGCATCCCCTGGAGCGGGCGGGCGTTGCCGCGCGTCTGTGAGCCGGAGACCGTCGCGGAGGCCGCCGAGCTCCTGCGCTCGGCGGCGGGCCGCGTGTCGATCGAGCGCGACGGCGGCGACGTCGTGCTCTCGACCGCGCGCCTGAACCGTCTGCTCGAGCACGAGCCGGGCGACCTGACCGCGATCGCCGAGGCGGGGCTGCGCCTCTCCGAGCTCCAGGCCGCGCTCGCGCCGCACGGGCAGATGCTCGCGCTCGACCCGCCCGGCGACCCGACCCTCGGCGCCTGCCTCGCCGGCGACCTCTCCGGCCCGCGCCGGCACCGCTACGGCGCGATGCGCGACCTCGTCCTCGGGGTGACGGTCGTGCTCGCCGACGGCACGGTTGCGAGCTCCGGCGGCAAGGTGGTGAAGAACGTCGCCGGCTACGACCTCGGCAAGCTCTTCTCCGGCTCGCGCGGCCGCCTCGGGCTGATCGCGCGGATCGCGCTGCGGCTCCATCCGCGGCCGAGCGCCGAGCGGACGCTCGTCGGCCCCGCCGAGCTCTGGCCGGCGGTCCACCGCTCGCACCTCGACCCGGTTGCGGCCGACCTCCTCTGGCCCGACCGGCTCGCGCTGCTCGTCGACGGCGACGGCGCCCTCGACGGCTTCGTCCCGGCGGACGCCTCCGTCTGGGCGGAGTCGGCGGCGCGGCAGCGGCGCGGCACGAAGGTCCGCTGGGACGGCGGCGCCTGCCTGCTCGCCCGCCCCGGCCCGGGGATCGCCTTCGTCGAGGGGGCGCCGGGCCCCTGGTCGCCGCTCGCCGAGCGGGTGCGGGCCGTTTTCGACCCGGACGGGAAGCTCGCCTGATGGACCGGGAGCTCCTCCGCGACTGCGTCCACTGCGGCTTCTGCCTCCCCTCGTGCCCGACCTACGAGCTCTGGCACGAGGAGATGGACTCGCCGCGCGGCCGGATCGCGCTGATGGCGGCGGTGACCGACGGTGCGATCCCGCTGAACGCGACCGTCGCCCGGCACCTCGACCGCTGCCTCGGCTGCATGGCGTGCGTCACCGCCTGCCCGTCCGGCGTGCGCTACGGGACGCTGATCGAGCTCGCCCGCGAGCGCGTCGAGCAGGAGGTGCGGCGGCCGCTGCGCGACCGGGCGCTGCGCGCGCTCGCGTTCGCGGTGCTGCCGCGGCCGCGGGTGATGCGCGCCGCGCTCCCCTTCGCGCGGCTCGCGCCCTTCGCCGCCTTCCGCGAGCTCGCGCCGCCCTGGCGCGAGCCGGTCGCCCCGCCGCCGGTCACGCCCGCCGCGAGCGGGCGGGTCGCCCGGGTCGGCCTGCTCACCGGCTGCGTCCAGAGCGTGCTCTTCGGGGAGGTCAACCGGGCGACGGCGCGCGTGCTCGCCGCGCACGGCTACGAGGTGGTGACGCCGTCGCGCGGCTGCTGCGGCGCGCTCGCCCTCCACGCCGGCCGCCGCGAGGAGGGGCTCGCGCGGGCCGCGCGGGTCGCCGCCGCGTTCCGGTCGGCCGGAGCCGAGACGATCGTCGCGAACGCGGCCGGCTGCGGCTCCCACCTGAAGGAGGCGGGTCTCGACCTCCCCGTCGCCGACGTGAGCGAGCTCCTCGCCGCCGCCGACGGCCCGGAGCGCCGGCCGCTCCGGCTCCGCGTCGCGCTCCAGGACGCCTGCCACCTGCGCCACGCGCAGCGCGTCGTCGACGCCCCGCGGGCGCTGCTCCGCTCGATCCCCGAGCTCGAGCTGCTCGAGCCCGCCGAGCAGGACCTCTGCTGCGGCAGCGCCGGCGTCTACAACCTCGTGCAGCCCGAGGCGGCGCGGGCGCTCGGCGACCGCAAGGCGCGCGCCGTGCTCGCGACCGAGCCGGACGTGTACGCGAGCGGCAACCCGGGCTGCCTGCTCCAGGTCTCGGCGGCGCTGCGCCGGGCCGGCCGGCCGCTGCCGGCCCTCCACCCGGTCGAGCTGCTCGACGCCTCGCTGCGCGGGCTCGCGGCGCCCCGGCTGCGCGCCTGAGCGGCCGGCCCGGGGGCGCGGGCCGGATCGAGCCGCACGCCGCGCGAACGTGGCAGCATCAACGGCGTGATCGTGCGACCCAGCCTCCGCACGCCGCCGCCCCGCATCCGCGTCCTCGCGCTCGACCCCACGCTCGACGGCGGGCGCTACCCGGTCAAGCGCACGGTCGGCGACTGGGTGCGGGTCGAGGCGACGATCGTCCGCGACGGCCACGACGTGATCGGCGCCCGCCTGCTCTACCGGGGGCCGGGCCGGCGCCGCTTCGCCGCGGCGCCGCTCGAGCCGGCCGGCGACGACCGCTTCGTCGGGGGCTTCGAGGTGACCGCGTGCGGCTGGTGGGAGTACGCGGTCGAGGCGTGGACCGACCGCGCGGCGACCTGGCGGGAGGAGCTCCGCCGGAAGGTCGAGGCGGGGCAGGAGGACCTCTCCGGCGAGCTCGCCGAGGGCCGCCTGCTGCTCGGCGTGCCCGACCTCGACGTCGAGCGCGGGCTCGCCTCGACGGCGAGCGACCGCCACGGCGTCACCCGCTCCCGCGTCCTCGCGATCGACGTCGACCGCGAGCTCGCCCGGTTCGGCGCCTGGTACGAGCTCTTCCCGCGCTCGTTCGGCGGCTTCGCCGGGGTCGAGCGCATCCTGCCGCGGCTCGCGGAGCTCGGCTTCGACGTCGTCTACTTCCCGCCGATCCACCCGATCGGCCGCACCGGTCGCAAGGGGCGGAACGGCGCGCTCGTCGCCGAGCCTGGCGACCCGGGCAGCCCGTGGGCGATCGGCTCGGCCGAGGGCGGGCACGAGGCGGTCGACCCGGCGCTCGGCACGATCGACGACTTCGACCGCCTGGTCGCGCGCGCCCAAGAGCACGGGCTCGAGATCGCGCTCGACCTCGCGCTCCAGTGCTCCCCCGACCACCCGTGGCTGCGCGAGCACCCGCAGTGGTTCCGGCGCCGGCCCGACGGCACGATCAAGTACGCGGAGAACCCGCCGAAGCGCTACCAGGACATCGTCGGGCTCGACTGGGAGTCGGAGGACTGGCAGGGGCTGTGGCGCGCCGTCCTCGAGGTCGTCCTGCACTGGGTGCGCCACGGCGTGCGCGTCTTCCGCGTCGACAACCCGCACACGAAGCCGCTCCCGTTCTGGGAGTGGCTGCTCGCCGAGGTGCGGCGCGAGCACCCGGACGTCATCTTCCTCGCGGAGGCGTTCACGCGGCCGGCGATGATGCGCGCGCTCGCGAAGGTCGGCTTCGACCAGTCGTACACGTACTTCACCTGGAAGAACACGAAGCGGGAGCTCGAGGAGCTGATGCGCGACCTCGTCGCCGACGCCGACTTCCTGCGCCCGAACCTCTTCGCGAACACGCCCGACGTCCTCCACGCGTACCTGCAGACCGGCGGCCGTCCGGCCTTCGAGGCGCGGCTCGTGCTCGCGGCGACGCTCTCGCCCGCGTACGGGATCTACTCCGGCTTCGAGAACGTCGAGAACGTCCCGCTCGCCCCGGGCAGCGAGGAGTACCTCGACTCGGAGAAGTACGAGCTCAAGCAGCGCGCGCTCGACGGGCCGCTGCTCCCGCTCGTGCGGAGGCTGAACGAGATCCGCCGCGCGCACCGCTCGCTCCAGCGCGTCGACAACCTCACCTTCCTGGAGACGGCGAACGACGCGCTGATCGCGTACGCGAAGCGGAGCCCGTCCGACACGGTGATCGTCTGCGTGAACCTCGACCCGTTCGCCGCGCAGGAAGGGCGCGCGACGGTGCCGGCGGCGCTCGGGCTGCCGGGCTCCTTCGCGGCGCGGGACCTGCTCGCGGACGCCACGCTCGCCTGGCGCACCGGCGACAACGACGTCCGGCTCGGGCCGGGCCAGGCGCACGTCCTCGCCGTGCGATGACCGACGTCGCCTCCGGCCCGAAGCAGGCGCCCGGGCCCGAGCGGCAGTGGTTCGAGGCCGACCCGCTCTGGTTCAAGCGCGCCGTCTTCTACGAGGTCTACATCCGCGGCTTCGCCGACGGCAACGACGACGGCTGCGGCGACTTCAGGGGCCTGACCGAGAAGCTCGACTACCTGCAGTGGCTCGGCGTCACCTGCGTCTGGCTGCTGCCGATGTACCCCTCGCCGCTCCGCGACGGCGGCTACGACATCTCCGACTTCTACTCGATCCACCCGGACTACGGCACCGTCGACGACTTCCGGGCGTTCGTCGACGCGGCGCACGAGCGCGGCATCCGCGTGATCGCCGACCTGGTGATGAACCACACCTCGAGCGACCACCCCTGGTTCCAGGAGGCGCGCCGCGACCCGCGCTCGCCCAAGCGCGACTGGTACGTCTGGTCGGACACCGACGACCGCTACCGCGACGCCCGGATCATCTTCGTCGACAGCGAGGTGTCGAACTGGACGTGGGACCCGATCGCCGGCCAGTACTACTGGCACCGCTTCTTCTCCCACCAGCCGGACCTGAACTACGACAACCCCGAGGTGCAGGAGGAGATGCTCGACGTCCTCCGCTACTGGCTCGACCTCGGGCTCGACGGCTTCCGCCTCGACGCCGTCCCGTACCTGTTCGAGCGGGAGGGGACGAGCTGCGAGAACCTCCCCGAGACGCACGCCTACCTGAAGCGCGTCCGCGCCGAGATCGACGCCAAGTACCCCGACCGCGTGCTGCTCGCCGAGGCGAACCAGTGGCCGAAGGACGTCGTCCACTACTTCGGCGACGGGGACGAGTGTCACATGGCGTTCCAGTTCCCGGTGATGCCGCGCCTGTTCATGGCGATCCGCCGCGAGGACGCGAGGCCGGTGGTCGAGATCATGGAGCAGACGCCGCCGATCCCCGAGAACGCGCAGTGGGGTCTCTTCCTGCGCAACCACGACGAGCTGACGCTCGAGATGGTGAGCGAGGAGGAGCGCGACTACATGTGGGCGGAGTACGCGGCCGACCCCCGGATGAAGCTCAACCTCGGGATCCGCCGCCGCCTCGCGCCGCTCCTCGACAACGGCCGCGCGGAGATCGAGCTGATGATGGCGATCCTCTTCTCGCTCCCCGGCGCGCCCGTCCTCTACTACGGTGACGAGATCGGGATGGGCGACAACATCTACCTCGGCGACCGCGACGGCGTCCGGACGCCGATGCAGTGGACGGGCGACCGCAACGGCGGCTTCTCGAAGGCCGACTTCGCGCGCCTCTACCTGCCGCCGCTGATGGACCCGGTGTACGGCTACCAGGCCGTCAACGTCGAGGCGCAGCTCCGGACGCCCACCTCGCTCCTGCGCTGGCTGCACCGCTTCCTCGCGCTGCGCCAGGCGCACCCCGTGTTCGCGCTCGGCAGCTACGAGGCGCTGCGCCCGGAGAACCACCGGATCCTCGCGCACGTCCGCGCCTACGGCGACGAGGTCGCGCTCTGCGTCCACAACCTGTCCCGCTCCGCCCAGGCGGTCGAGCTCGACCTCTCGCGCTTCGCGGGGATGGTGCCCGAGGAGATGCTCGGCGGGACGGCGTTCCCGCGGATCGGCGAGCTGCCGTACCTGCTCACCTTCGGCCCCCGCGGGTTCTACTGGTTCCGTCTGCGGGCAGACTCGTGACGATGTCCCTCGCCGAGTTCGTCCGCGAGCAGCGCTGGTTCGGGGCCAAGGCGCAGGAGGTGGTCGAGGCCGAGGTCGTCGACCGCGCCGTCCTGTCCGAGGACCCGGAGCTCGTCGACGCGCTCGTCGAGCTCCGCTACGGCGACGGCAACCGCGACCTCTACCAGCTCCTGCTCGGCGAGGACGGCGTCGACGCGATCGCCGAGCCCGCGTTCGGACGCGCGCTCGTCTCGCGCATGCGCGAGAACGCGGTCGTCCCCTCGGAGGACGGCTCGCTGACGTTCGCCTCGCTGCTGCGGATGCCGGGCGACACGCCGCTCGAGGAGGTGCGGCTCCTCGGCGGCGAGCAGTCGAACTCCGCCCTCGTCGTCGACGACGCGATCTTCGTCAAGGTGTTCCGGCGGATCGAGGCGGGCGAGAACCCCGACCTGGAGCTGACCCGCTTCCTCTGCCTGAACGGCTTCGAGAACGTGCCGGCGCTGCTCGGCTGGTGGGAGTACGGCGGGCCGCTGCTGACCGCGACGCTCGGGATCGCGCAGGAGTACGTGCCCGGGGCAGTCGACGGCTGGTCGCTCGCGCTCGCGGAGCTCGCCGCCCGGCCCGACGACTTCGTCCCGCGCTGCCGGCGGCTCGGCGAGGTGGTCGGACGGATGCACGCTGTCCTCGCCGGCGACGCGGAGGACCCGGCGTTCGCGCCGGAGGAGGCGGGCGCCGAGTCGCTCGCGCTGCTCGCCGCGAGCATGGACGACGAGATCGCCGACGTCTTCCAGCGCCTCCCCGACCGGGACGCGACGGTGGCGCCGCTCGTCGGGCGCGGCGACGCCGTTCGCGACCTGCTCCGCAGCCTCGCGGCGATCAGCAGCCTCACCCGGCGGATCCGCTGCCACGGCGACCTCCACCTCGGCCAGGTGCTGTGGGCCCGCGGCGACTGGCTCGTGATCGACTTCGAGGGCGAGCCGGCGCGGCCGCTGCCGGAGCGGCGGGTGAAGGGCTCGCCGCTGCGGGACGTCGCCGGCATGCTCCGCTCCTTCACCTACGCCGCCGTCGTCACCGAGGCCGGGCCGGCGGTCGAGGGGCGGGCGCGCGCCGCCTTCCTCGACGCCTACCTCGGCGCCGTGCAGGGGACGGGGCTCCTGCCCTCGCGCGAGGCGACCGAGCGGCTGCTGCGCATGTTCGAGCTCGAGAAGGCGGTCTACGAGCTGCGCTACGAGCTCGCCCACCGGCCCGACTGGGTGCCGATCCCGGTCGCCGGCATCCTCCGCCTGCTCGAGGAGGGCTTCTGACCCTCGCCCCGGCGGGCCCGCCGGGCTCGCCGCCGTGACCGCCGCGGACGAGGTCGAGCGCGTCGTCCGCCGCGACCATCCCGACCCGCACCGGCTGCTCGGCGCCCATCCCCTGGACGGCGGCGTCGTCGTCCGCGCCTACCGACCGGACGCCGAGCGCGTGCGCGTCCTGACCGAGGGCGGGGCGGTCGCCGCGGCGCGGCGCCATCCCCTCGGACTCTTCGAGGCCCTCGTCCCGGGCGCGACCCTGCCGCTCCGCTACCGGCTCGAGGTCGGCTACCCGGGCGGCGCCACGGTCGAGCTCGACGACCCCTACCGGTTCCGGCCGACGCTCGGGGAGCTCGACCTGCACCTCGCCGCCGAGGGCCGTCACGAGCGGCTCTTCGACGCGCTCGGCGCCCACGTCCGCGAGGTCGACGGCGTCGCCGGCACCGCCTTCGCCGTCTGGGCGCCGAGCGCCCGCTCGGTCAGCGTCGTCGGCGACTTCAACGGCTGGGACGGGCGCGTCCACCCGATGCGCGCGCTCGGCGGCGCCGGGATCTGGGAGCTCTTCGTCCCCGGCGTCGCGGCGGGCGTCCGGTACGCGTACGAGCTCCGGACGCCGCAGGGCGCCCTCGAGCGCCGGGCCGACCCGCTGGCGCAGGCGACCGAGGCGCCGCCCGGCACCGCCTCCGTCGTCTACCGGCCGAGGCACGCCTGGCGCGACCGGGCCTGGCTCGAGGCGCGGCGCGCCGGCAACCCGCTCGAGCGGCCGATCTCGATCTACGAGGTGCACCTCGGCTCCTGGCGGCGGGGCCGCTCGTACGCCGAGCTCGCGGACGAGCTCGGCGCCTACGTCCGCGACCTCGGCTTCACGCACGTCGAGCTCCTGCCGGTGATGGAGCACCCGTTCGCCGGCTCGTGGGGCTACCAGGTGACCGGCTTCTTCGCCCCGACCGCGCGCTTCGGCACGCCCGACGAGTTCCGCGCGCTCGTCGACGCGCTGCACCGGCAGGGGATCGGCGTCATCCTCGACTGGGTGCCGGCGCACTTTCCCCGCGACGCGTGGGCGCTCGCGCGCTTCGACGGCACGGCGCTGTACGAGCACGACGACCCGCGCCGCGGCGTCCATCCGGACTGGGGCACGCTCGTCTTCAACCTCGGCCGCAACGAGGTGCGCAACTTCCTGCACGCGAGCGCGCTCTACTGGCTGCGCGAGATCCACGCGGACGGCCTGCGGGTCGACGCCGTCGCCTCGATGCTCTACCTCGACTACTCGCGACCCGAGGGGGAGTGGATCCCGAACGCCGACGGCGGCCGCGAGGACCTCGACGCGGTCGCGTTCCTGCGCGAGCTGAACGAGCTCGTGCACGCGCGCGAGCCGGGCGTCATCTCCGCGGCGGAGGAGTCGACCGCGTGGCCGGGCGTCTCCCGGCCGACGTACCTCGGCGGGCTCGGCTTCGGCTTCAAGTGGAACCTGGGCTGGATGCACGACACGCTCGGCTACTTCCGGCACGAGCCCGTCCACCGCCGCCACCACCACCACGAGCTCACGTTCCCGCTCGTCTACGCCTTCGGCGAGAACTTCATCCTGCCGCTGTCGCACGACGAGGTCGTCCACGGCAAGGGGTCTCTGCTTCGGAAGATGCCGGGCGACCGCTGGCAGCAGCTCGCGAACCTGCGTGCGCTCTACGGGTACATGTGGGCCCATCCCGGCAAGAAGCTCCTCTTCATGGGCGGCGAGCTCGCCCAGCCGTCCGAGTGGGACCACGACGCCTCGGTCGAGTGGCACCTCGCCGACGTGCCCGAGCACGCCGGGGTGCAGCGGCTCGTGCGCGACCTGAACCGGATCTACCGGGCCGAGCCGGCGCTCTACGAGGTCGACTTCGCGCCGCACGGCTTCCGCTGGCTGGAGGCCGACGACGCGGAGCGGAACGTCGTCGCCTTCCTGCGCGTCGCCGCCGACGGGGAGCGCTCGCTCGCCTGCGTCGCCAACCTGAGCCCGGTCCCGCGGGAGCGCTACCGGCTCGGGCTCCCCCACGGCGGCCGCTGGCGCGAGCTCCTGAACACCGACGCCGCGCACTACGGCGGCTCGAACGTCGGCAACCTCGGAGGCGTCGAGGCGGACGCCCTGCCCTGGCAGGGGCAGCGCTGGTCGGCGGAGCTGACGCTGCCGCCGCTCGCCGTCGTCTGGCTCGGGCGGTAGGCACGGCGCGGTAGGCAGGATCTCCCGGTGGAGGCCTGGCCCGGGCGGCCGTTCCCCCTCGGCGCGACGTGGGACGGGAGCGGCACGAACTTCTCGCTCTTCTCGGAGCACGCCGAGCGGGTCGAGCTCTGCCTCTTCGACGACGAGGGCGCCGAGACGCGCGTGCCGGTCGCCGACCGCACCCTCTGGCACTGGCACTGCTACCTGCCCGGAGTGGGGCCCGGCCAGCGCTACGGCTACCGCGTCCACGGCCCCTACGACCCGGAGGCCGGCCACCGCTTCAACCCGGCCAAGCTCCTGATCGACCCGTACGCGAAGGCGATCGACGGCCCGGTCGACTACGCAGCGGCGAACGTCTTCCCGTACGCCGGCGACGGCGGGGACGCCGACCTCCACGCCGACGGCGAGGACGACCGCGACGCGATCCCGAAGTGCGTCGTCGTCGACCCGAGCTTCGACTGGGAGGACGACCGGCGCCCCGAGCGGCCCTGGAGCGAGACGGTCATCTACGAGCTGCACGTCAAGGGTTTCACGAAGCTCAACGAGCACGTGCGCGAGGACCTGCGCGGCACCTACGCGGGGCTCGCGTCCGAGCCGGCGATCGAGTACCTGCGCGCGCTCGGGGTGACGGCGGTCGAGCTGATGCCGGTCCACCACATCGCCGACGAGCCGCACCTCGTCGCCCGCGGCCTCTCCAACTACTGGGGCTACAGCTCGATCGGGTACCTGGCGCCGCACGCGCTCTACGCCGCGACCGGCAGGCGCGGCGAGCAGGTGCGGGAGTTCAAGGGGATGGTGAAGGCGCTCCATCGCGCCGGGATCGAGGTGATCCTCGACGTGGTCTACAACCACACCGCCGAGGGCAACCACCTCGGCCCGATGCTCTCCTTCCGCGGGATCGACAACCGCTCCTACTACCGGCTCGCGCCCGAGAGCCCGCGCTTCTACGTCGACTACACCGGCACCGGCAACAGCCTCGACCCCGCCCACCCGAGCGTGCTCCGGCTGATCATGGACTCGCTGCGCTACTTCGTCGCCGAGTGCCACGTCGACGGCTTCCGCTTCGACCTCGCCTCCGCGCTCGCGCGCGAGCTCCACGAGGTCGACCGCCTCTCGGCGTTCTTCGGCATCGTCCACCAGGACCCGCTGATCTCGCAGGTGAAGCTGATCGCGGAGCCCTGGGACCTCGGCGAGGGCGGCTACCAGGTCGGCAACTTCCCCGTCCTCTGGACGGAGTGGAACGGGCTCTACCGCGACGTCGTCCGCGACTTCTGGCGCGGGTGCGCCGCCCTCGGCGACTTCGCCGTCCGGTTCACCGGCTCGCCCGACCTGTACGAGCGCGACGGGCGGCGGCCGTCCGCGTCGGTCAACTTCGTCACCGCCCACGACGGCTTCACCCTCGCCGACCTCGTCGCGTACGACGCCAAGCACAACGAGGCGAACCTGGAGGGGAACCGCGACGGCACCGACGACAACCGGAGCTGGAACTGCGGCGCCGAGGGCCCGACCGACGACCCGGAGGTGAGCCGGCTGCGGGAGCGGCAGCAGCGCAACTTCCTCGCCACGCTCTTCCTCTCGCAGGGCGTGCCGATGCTGCTCGCGGGCGACGAGCGCAACCGCACGCAGCGGGGGAACAACAACGCCTACTGCCAGGACAACGAGCTCTCCTGGCTCGACTGGGGCGCCGACGAGCGCGGCGAGCGCCTGCTCGCGTTCACCCGCCGGCTGATCGGGCTGCGGCGCCGGCACCCGGTGTTCCGGCGGACGAGCTTCCTCGCCGGGCGCGGCGAGGGGCGGCTGCCGGACGTCGCGTGGTTCCGCCCCGACGGCCGGCGGATGACGCGCCGCGACTGGGCGGAGGGGCCGCCGCAGCTCGCCGTGTTCCTGAACGGCGCCGAGCTCGGCGAGCGGGGCGCGCGCGGGGAGAGGGTCCTCGACGACTCGTTCCTCGTCCTCCTCAACGCCCACCACGAGCGCGCCGAGTTCCTGCTGCCGTCGCGGCGGTTCGGCCTCCACTGGGCGCTCGAGCTCTCGACGAGCGACCCGGAGGCGCCGCCCGCCCGCTACCACTGGCGCGGCGCGGTCGCGCTCGAGCCCCGCTCGCTCGTGCTGCTCCGGCGCGAGTGAGCGCCGGCCCCGGGCGACGCCGAGCGCGCGGTTTGTGCTAGGCCTTCGAGCCGTGCTCCGGTCGGGTTCGAAGCCGCGCCGCCGCGAGGCGGGCGCCCGCGCGTGGCTTCCGTGCTGACCGGCGGCTGCCTCTGCGGCGGCGTCCGCTACGCGGTCGACGAGCCGCTCGTGGACGCCGGCTTCTGCCACTGCACGCGCTGCCAGCGGCGAACCGGGACGTCGTCCTCCGCGTCCGGGCGCACCGCGCCGGGCGCGCTCCGCATCCTCGCGGGCGAGGAGCTCCTGCGCGCCTGGACGCCGCCGGACGGCTACGCGAAGGTGTTCTGCTCGGTGTGCGGCTCGCACCTCTGGGCGTGGAGCCCGGAGCGGCCGGACGTCTACCTCGTCCGGCTCGGGACGGTCGACGGCGACCCCGGGATCCGGCCGAGGACGCGCCAGTTCACGGCGTACGCGGCGGCGTGGGACCCGATCCCGGACGACGGCCTGCCGCGCTTCCCCGAGCGCCGCCCGGCGTGAGCCGGAAGGTCAGCGCCCCGAGGAGGAGCGCGGCGAGGATCCCGGCGCCGGCCGCCCAGCGGAGCGCCGAGGCGCCGGCGCGCGCCGGGGCGGGAGCCGCCGCCGCCGGTCGCGGGCGCGGCGGCGCCGGCGGAGGCGAAGGCGGCGCGGGGGCGCGACGGGGGCGGTCGAGACGGCGGGCCGCGAGCAGCGCGCGGAAGTCGACGCGCGCCTCGTGCCGGGGTATCGCCGCGCGCGGGAACGGCGGGTGTGCGGGCGGGGGCACCCGGACGGGATCCGTCCGCCGCCAGCGGCCGAGGTAGGGGGTCGGGTCGACGGCGCCGTCGTAGCGCAGGTGGAGGAGCCCGCGCGGGTGGATCTCGAAGTGGAGGTGCGGCTCGGTCGCGAACGCGTCGCCCGTGTCGCCGACGAAGCCGATCACCTCGCCGGCGCGGACGCGGCGGTCGCGCAGCGCGAGCGTGCTGTAGCCGGCGAGGTGGGCGTAGTAGAACTCGTCGCCCTCCCGGTCGCGCACCCAGAGCCGCCAGCCGCCGAGCTTCTCCCAGCCGACCCGGTTGAGCGTGCCGTCGGCGACGGCGACGACCGGCGTCCCGAGCGGCGCGAAGAGGTCGTCGCCGTGGTGCCAGCCGCCGGCGACGTCCGCGCGGGGCGCCCCGTAGCCGTCGCCGAACGCGACCTCGCCGCCGGCGACCGGGAAGACGTACGGGCCGCCGCGGAGCGGCGGCGTCACCGTCAGCGGCAGGTGCCGCCGCGGCCGGGCGGCCCTCGCCGGGGGCGCCGCGGGCGGTGAGGCGAACGCGCGCGGCCTCGGCGGCCTCTCCCGCGGCGGCGCCGGCGCCGCGCCCACGGCGGCCGGGGCGGGCGCCGGGACCGGCGCCAGCTTCACGCCCGCGTAGGGCACGAGCACGACCGTGCCGGCGGGCAGGCCGGCGTGCGGGCGGACGAGGACGACGCGGAAGAGGCTCGCCCCGAGCTGCGGGGCGGGCGGCTCGAGGTACCCCCAGTCGCCGAGCGGCGTCCGCCGGCCGGCGGCGAGCGACACCGGCCGGCCGTTCGCGTGCAGCCCGACGATCGCGCCCTTCGCTCCCCCGAGCCCGAGCGTGAGGGCATCGGCGGTGACGGCCCCGCCGAAGAGCGAGACGAGCCGGAGCCTCGCCGTCCCGGTCGCCGGCCGCGCCGGGTCGCAGGCCACGTCGACCGTGAGCCCCGCCGACCGGAGGATCGCGCCGCTCGCCGGGTAGACGAGCCTCGCCGCCGCGAGGCTGCGGGCCGACGCGAGCACAAGCGCCGGCCGCCGCGGGCGAAGGACGCCGATCGCCCCGACCTTCACGCAGCCGGGCGCCGGCGCCGGCACCGCCGCGAGCGTGGCGCCCGCTGCCCTCGCGGGCGCGGGGGCGGCGGGCGCGACCGTCGTCGTGGGCTCCGCGGCGGCGGTGGTGGTCGCGGTGGTCGCCGCGGCGGCGGTGGTGGTCGCGGTGGCGGTCGCTGTGGTCGTCGCGGCGGTCGTCGCCGGGGCGGGCGGGGCGGCCGCGGGCGGCGGCGCCTCGTCTGCGCGCGCGCTCGCGGGGGTCGCGAGGAGGGTCGCGGAGGCCACCGCCGCCAGGCTCGCGCGGCTCACCCGGCGGAGGATAGAAGAGGGGCGGGGCGGCCTCCGTCGCTACCGGCCGCCCCGCCGGTCAGGTGGAGACGACGGCCGGGCGGCTCGGCGAGGAGCCTCGACGGACCGAGTTGCGGCGCCCGGTCCATCGCCACGGCCGTCGGGGCCTCTATCGGCCGCCGGCCGTCCGGGCGGTCTCCCTCCGGCGGGGGATCGCTGCTATGGTGAGGAACCGAATGATTCGGTTCCTAAGCACTTCGGGGCACGATGGCTGAGCGACACGCGCCGATCGAGGCGCACGTCTGGCGGATCAGCGCCGTCGTGATCCTCGGGTCGGTCATGTCGATCCTCGACACGACGATCGTCAACGTCGCCCTCGCGACGCTCGGCCGCGACCTCCACTCCACGATCGCCGAGATCCAGTGGGTGGTGACGGGCTACATGCTCGCGCTCGCCGCGGTGATCCCGGTCAGCGGGTGGGCGGCCGAGCGCTTCGGCGTCAAGCGCATGTACCTGCTCTCGCTCGTCTTCTTCACCGCCGGCTCGATGCTCTGCGGCCTCTCGACGAGCACCGGCGAGCTCGTCGGCTTCCGCGTCCTCCAGGGCGTCGGCGGCGGCATGATCCTGCCGCTCGGCCAGATGATGATGGCGGCCGCGGCCGGGCCGACGCGGATGGGACGGGTGATGAGCGTCGCCGCGATCCCGGTGATGCTCGCCCCGATCCTCGGCCCGACGCTCGGCGGGGTGATCCTCGAGAGCGTCTCCTGGCGCTGGATCTTCTACGTCAACGTCCCCGTCGGCGCGCTCGCCGTCGCGGCCGGGCTCCGCGCCCTGCCGGCCCCGGCCGCGGGAGCGGCGGCGCGGCCGCTCGACGTGCGCGGGCTCGCGCTGATGGTCACCGGCCTGCCGCTCCTCACCTACGGGCTCGCCGAGGTCGGCACGACCGGCGGGGTCGGGTCGGCGAAGGTGCTCGTGCCGTGCCTCGCCGGGCTCGCCCTGATCGGCGCCTTCGCCTGGCACGCGCTGCGGGCGCGGGCGCCGCTGCTCGAGCTGCGGCTGTACCGGCGGGCGACCTTCTCGTCCGCCTCGGCGACGATGTTCCTGCTCGGCGCGGCGCTGTTCGGCGGGATGATCCTGCTCCCGCTCTACTGGCAGCAGGTGCGGCACGAGAGCGTGATCCAGACCGGCCTGCTCGTCGCGCCGCAGGGGCTCGGCGCCGCCCTCGCGATGCCGTTCGCCGGCCGGCTCACCGACCGGCTCGGCGGGGGACCGCTCGCCGTGGTCGGCGTGGTCGTGAGCGCGGTCGCGACCGTCCCGTTCGGGCTGATCGGCGCGCACACCTCGATCGCCTGGCTCTGCGCGGCGATGGTCGTGCGCGGCCTCGGGATCGGCTTCGCCTTCATGCCGGTGATGACCGCCGCGTTCGCCGCCCTCGACCGCTCCGAGCTCGCGGACGCGACCCCGCAGATGAACGTGGTCCAGCGCGTCGGCGGCTCGCTCGGGACCGCCCTCCTCGCGGTCGTGCTCCAGCGGGCGCTCGTCGGCGCGCACACCCCGGCGGGAGCGGCGGCGGCGTACGGGGTCGCGTTCTGGGCGTCGGTCGCGATGACCGCGGTCGCGGTCGCGCCCGCCGTCGTGCTGCTCCGCGCCGAGCGCGCCGCGCGCGCGGCGCGGCGGGCGCAGGGCCTCGTGGAGGCGGCGCTCGATCCGGCGACGGCATGAGCAGGCGCACCGCCCCGGGAGCACCCGTGCGCGCGCGCCCCGCGGCGCGCCGGGAGGCGCTGGAGGCGCTCGGCGGCGCCTTCAAGGCCGCGAACGCCGCCCTCCGGCGGTTGCGCGGGCGGGAGACGCACCGCCACGGGGAGCTGAGCTACGCGCAGTACGGCCTGCTCTTCGGGCTCTGCGACGGCGCCCCGCGCTCGCTGCGCGAGCTCGCGCTGGCCGCCGACGTCGCGCCCGCGACCGCGGCGGAGATGCTCGACGCGCTCGCAGCCGCGGGCCTCGTCGAGCGGATCCGCTCGGCCGACGACAAGCGCGTCGTGCTCACCTCGCTCACCGACCACGGCCGCGCGGTGATCGACGAGCGCCGGGCCCGCTTCGAGCCGCGCTGGCGCCGGGCGCTCGAGCCGTTCAGCGAGGAGGAGCTCCGCACCGCCGCGGCGGTGCTCGACCGCATCCGGGCGATGTTCGACGAGCTCGCCGACGAGTCCGAGTCGAGCGGCCCGTCCAGGGCGACCTAGCCGAAAGCCCGATGCGCGCGGCCGCCGGACGCCTACCGTGGGGGCATGGACACCGAAGGCGCCCGCCTCCTCGCGCACGTGATCGGCCAGCAGGAGAACTGGCGGCGGGCGGCCGCCGTCCGGGACGGGCGGCAGCCGCCGCGCGACCCGGACCTCTGGCAGCTCACCGACTTCGACGCGCGCCGCCGGCGCTACCGCTCCTCGGGCGGCGCGACCTACGAGAAGCGCCTCGGCCCCGACGGCTTCTGGGCGTAGCGCGCGCGATTTAAGCCGCTCGTAAGCACGCCGACAGCCGCCGGCAAGCGCCCGGTGGGATGCTGGGCGGGTCCACGAACGGAGGGGAGGGTCCATGCGCTCGATGTTCCTCGCGTCCGCCGCCTGCTCGGCGCTCGCGCTCGGCGCCGCGGCGCAGGCGGGTACGATGCACCCGGAGCTCGGCGCCAGGCTCGCCGGAATGGGCGAGCACGGCGTCGTCAACTTGCAGGTGAAGAGCCACGACCTGTGCTGGACGTTCGAGCTCGCGACGAAGGGCGTCACCGGCGCCTCGATCCGCGACTCGGCCGGCATGCTCGTGGCGAGGCTCGGCTCGTCCTACCGCGCGAAGGGGTGCGCGATGGTCTCGGCGAAGGCGATCGCGATGATCGACGAGCGGCCGCGCGCGTACGCCGTCTGGGTCGACACGAAGGGGCATCCGGGCGACCTTCGCGGCCCGCTCGCTCCGGGGATGGTGCACGCCTGATGAGCGAGGCTCGGGTCGGACGCGGCGTCTTCCTGACGACGGTGGCGGCGGGGCTCTCGTCGCTCTGGTGGGGCAAGCGCGTGTGGACCGGCGTCTCGCGGGCGATCGGCCCGGTCGAGTCGCTCGTCCCGCTCGTCCCGAGCGGCGGGTGGCGGATCTACACCGTCTCCGGCTCGCTGCCCGCGTTCGACCCGGCGACCTGGCGGCTCGAGCTCGCCGGCGCGGTGCGGCGGCCCCTGTCGCTCGACTACCGCGAGCTCCTCGCGCTGCCGAAGGCCGAGCAGGTCTCGACCTTCCACTGCGTCACCGGCTGGACCGTGCGCAACGTCGCCTGGGGAGGGGTGCGGATCGGCGACCTGCTCGCCCGCGTCGAGCCGCACCCCGACGCGCACGCGCTGCGGTTCGTGTCGGCCGAGCACCCCTACGAGGACTACCTGACGCTCGAGCAGGCCGGGCTCGCCGACGTGCTGCTCGCCTACGAGATGGACGGCAAGCCGCTCTCGCGCGCGCACGGGGCGCCGCTCCGGCTCGTGATCCCGGACATGTACGGCTACAAGAACGTCAAGTGGCTGAGGCGGATCGAGCTCGTCCCCCGCGAGGGGCTCGGCTACTGGGAGCAGCTCGGCTACGACCAGGACGCCTGGGTCGGCCGCTCGAACGGGTACGGCGCATGAGCCGCTACGTGCGCCGCTTCTCCCGCACCGAGCGCGTGCTCCACTGGGCGAACGCGCTCGGCTTCTTCACGCTGCTCGGCTCGGGGCTCGTCCTCTACCTGCCGAGCCTCGCCGTCGCCGTCGGCCGCCGCCCGCTCGTCAAGGACATCCACTTCTGGTCCGGGATCGGCTGGGTCGTGCTGCTCTGCCTCGTCGTCCTCGCCGGCGACCGCCGCGGGATCCTCCGGACCGCGCGCGAGCTCGACCGCTTCGACCGCGACGACTTCCGCTTCCTGCTCGCCCGGCGCCCGGCGCCCCAGGGCCGCTTCAACGCCGGACAGAAGCTGAACGCGGCGCTCACCGCCGCGTTCACGCTCCTCTTCTTCGTCTCCGGGATGCTGCTCTGGCTCGGCGAGCGCGACACCCGCTTCCGGCTCGAGAGCACGGTGATCCTCCACGACGGGCTGATGTACGCCGCGCTCGTCCTGCTCGCCGGCCACCTGTACCTCGCGCTCTTCCATCCGGCGACCCGGCACGCGCTGCGCGGGATCACGCTCGGCACGGTGCGCGAGGACTGGGCCCGCCGCCACCACGCGAAGTGGGCGCCGCGCTGAGGCGGCGCTCCCGCCGCGCCGCGGGGCGGGCGTAGGCCGATGGCCACCGTGCTCGTGGTCGACGACGAGCCGATCGTGCGCGACGTCGTCGTCCGCTACCTGCGCCGCGACGGGCACGCCACGCTCGAGGCGGGCGACGGCGCCTCCGCCCGCCGGCTGATCGAGACCGCCGGCCCGGAGCTCGTCGTGCTCGACGTGATGCTGCCGGGCCCGGACGGGCTCGAGCTCTGCCGCTGGATCCGGGAGCGGTCGGACCTGCCGGTGATCCTCCTCACCGCGCGCGGCGAGGAGACCGACCGGATCGTCGGGCTCGAGCTCGGCGCCGACGACTACGTGACCAAGCCGTTCTCGCCGCGCGAGCTCGCCGCGCGCGTCCGCACGGTGCTGCGCCGCTCCGGCGGGACGGGCCGGCCCGAGCACCTCGCCTTCGGCGAGGTCGCGCTCGACGGCGCGAGCCGCACCGCGACCAGGGCCGGCGCGGAGGTCGCGCTCACCGCGAAGGAGTTCGACCTGCTCTGGTTCCTCGCCGCGCACCCGCGGCGGGTCTTCTCCCGCGACCAGCTCATGGACCGCGTCTGGGAGCACGCCCCCGCGGTCGACACCGGCACCGTCACCGTCCACGTCCGGCGGCTGCGCGAGAAGATCGAGCGCGACCCCGCCCGCCCCGTGCACCTGAAGACGGTGTGGGGAGCCGGCTACCGGCTCGACCCGTGACCGGGCTCGCGCTCGTCGTCGCAGCCGCATCGCTGCTCGTCGGGCTCGCCGCCGCCGCCGCGCTGCGCGCCGCGCCGACGCTCTCGCTGCAGCTCTCCGGCCTCGCGCTGCTCTCGGCGTGCGTGCCGCTCGCCGCCGTGCTCGCCTCGGGCTGGGTGATGTTCGAGATGGGGGCCGACCTGAAGGTGCTGATCGTCGCCGCCGCCTCCGCGTCGGCGGCGGTGGTCGCGTCGCTCTTGCTCGCGCGCTCGATCGCGCGCTCGATCCGGCGGGTCGCCGCCTCGTCGCAGCGGCTCGCGACCGGCGACCTCTCGGCGCGCGCCGAGGCGGCCGGCGCGGCCGAGATCGAGCGGCTGGCCGCGTCGTTCAACACGATGGCGGCGAGTCTCGAGCGGCTGTTCGACGCGAGACGCGAGCTCGTCGCGTGGGCGAGCCACGACCTGCGGACGCCGCTCGCGTCGCTGCAGGCGATGGTCGAGGCGCTCGAGGACGGGCTCGCCGAGCCCGCCGACTACCTGCCGTCGCTGCGGGAGCAGGTGGGCGCCCTCTCCGCGCTCGTCGACGACCTCTTCGAGCTCGCGCGCATCGACGCGGGCGCCCTCACCCTCGAGCTCCGGCAGGTGCCGGTCGCGAGCTTCGTCGAGCCGGCGCTCCGCCTGCTCGAGCCGGACGCGCACGCCCGCCGCGTCGAGCTCACCGCGGAGATCGACGAGGACGCCTCCGCCGCCGTCGAGCCGGAGAAGATCCAGCGCGTGCTCTTCAACCTGCTCGCGAACGCCCTCCGGCACACTCCGGCCGACGGCACCGTCGCCGTGCACGCGCGCCGCCTCGGCGACGACGAGGTGGTGATCGAGGTCGCCGACACCGGCGAGGGGCTGAGCGACGAGGCGACCGAGCGGATGTTCGAGCGCTTCTGGCGCGCCGACCGCGCCCGCTCGAGCAAGGGCGCGGGGCTCGGGCTCGCGATCGCGCGCGGGATCGTCGAGGCCCACGGCGGCCGGATCTGGGCGGAGAGCCGGCCGCGCGGCGGCGCCCGGGTCTCCTTCACGCTGCCCGCGCGCGGCGTGGCGCTCCCCGAGTGAGGAGCCGACCGCCGCGCCGCGCCGCGCGGGCCCCGCGGCGGGGGAGGGGGCTGGGGGAGCCGGCCGGCTCCCCCAGCGTGCCCTCAGCTCGACCTAGACGACGCCGGCTGCCTTCAGCGAGCCGCGGATGACCGCGGGCGTCATCGGCGCCTGGCGGACGCGAGCGCCCGTGGCGTCGAAGAACGCGTTCGCCATCGCGGAGCTGACGCAGGTGGTGGGCGGCTCGCCCGACCCGGTCAGCAGCCAGCCCTCGTTGAACGCCTCGGTGTTGCCCGAGATCACGTCGAGGCTCTCGTCGCCGGGCGTGACCACCTTGTACTGGCCCGGGTGGACGTTCACCAGCGTGACCGTCGGGGCGTCCTTGAAGCGGAGGATCGGGTAGGTGACCCAGTCGAGGGTCGTGACCCGCTCCTTGTTCCAGGCGGGCGCCTCCCACATCGCGCGGGAGAGCCCCTGGATCAGCGCCCCGCTCATCTGGTTCGTGACGCCTTCGAGGTTGACGGTGATGCCGTTGTTCTGGGCGATGGTGATGTGCTTCGCCACCATCTTCCCGGTCTTGACGTTCACCTCGACGTCGGCGATGCAGCAGGCCTGCGAGTTCGCGAACGTGCCGATCCCGATGCCGGTGCCGGTGCGGACGTCGCCGGTCTGCGGCGGGCCGGAGTGCGCGACCCGCGGCTTGTAGCCGTGCGCCATCACCGCCGCGTCGATCGTGCCGAGCCAGCGGGCCCCGATCGTGGTCGACCCGTCGATGTTCCGCTTGCGGAACGTGATCGGGTCCATGCCGAGCGCGTGCGCGAGCTCGTCGACGATCTGCTCGCTCGCGAAGTACGACTGCGGCGCGTTCGGCGCCCGGAGCGCGCTCGTCTTGAGCGCCCCGCCGTAGATCGGCTGCGTCTTCGCCAGCACCCGGCGCGGGAACTGGTAGGCGGAGCCGTAGTTCGTGTTCCCGTACGGGGTCGCCCCCGAGCCGCCGTCGGACGGGGTCGGCCCGCCGTTCGCGGGCACCGCCGGCCAGGTCACCTGCCCGAGCAGCTCCCGGGTGGTGTCCATCTGCTGGCCCGCCTGCCCGTAGGAGACCCAGTCGGAGGCGACGATCCGGCCGGTCGAGTCCGCGCCCATCTTCGCGTCGTACATGTGCGACGGGCCGTAGCTATCCCAGCCGTGCTGGTCCCAGCGCATCCACTGCATGCGCACGGGCTTGCCGACCGTGGCCGAGAGCACCGCGGCCTCCTCGGCCGCCTCGCCCTGCTGGCCGCCGCCGTAGGAGCCGGACATCTCGTACCAGATCACCCGCACGTTCTGCGGCGGGACGTTCACCGGCGTCGGCAGCCCGGCGAGCACGTTCGTGATCGACTGCGGGATGCCGTTGATCGACTGGCCCTGGGCGTAGATGATCGCGCTGCCGTTCTTCGTGTCGACGTCGGCGACCGCGCAGTGCGGGCCGATCGGCACGAAGTTGTTGTAGTGGTACTTGTAGGTGGCGGACACGACCTTCGCCGCCGACGCCATCGCGGCGTCGACGCCGCCCGTGTCGGCGGTGTAGCGCGGCGGGTTCTGCGTGTTCGTGTCGCCCGCCTTGCGCAGCCACGACCAGTAGTTGCCGGACCCGCCGTCGCCGAACTTCGGGTCGCTCTTCCAGACCACCTTGAGCTGCGCGGCGGCCTGGATCGCGTCGTACTCCTTCGGCGCGACCACCGCGAGCCAGTTGTTGATCTGGACGACCTGCGCGCCCGCGATGTCCTTGATCGACGTCGGGTCGACGCTCAGCGGGTAGTGGTTCTGCGACGAGTTCGCCCCCGCTCCGCGCGGGCGCACCCGCCGGGCGTGGAGCATCCCCGGGACGCGCACGTTCTGGATGTACGTGTACGTCCCCATCACCTTCGCGGGGATCTCCCAGCGGCGGCGGAGCCGGCCGACGAGCTGGTACTGGCTGACCGGCTTGGTGTTGCCCTGCCCGGGGATGTAGCCCGTGGTCGGCGTCACCGGCGGCGTCAGCGTCGCCAGGTCGAAGTTGAACGTCTTGCCGCCGTAGAGGTCGCTGTACTTGACGGACTTGCCGCCGCCCGTGATCACGCCGTTCGAGGCCGAGAGGGCCGAGACCGGCACGCCGAGCCTCGTCGAGGCCGCCTGGAGCAGCAGCTTCATCGCCTGGGCGGCCGCCGCGCGGCAGACGGTCGAGCGGCTCGAGATGCCGCCGCTGCCGCCGCCGCCCCCGACCGCGTTCAGCCAGGTCTCCGGCCGGGCGTAGACCATCATCGACATGTCGGTGATGTTCAGCTCCTCGGCGACGAGCATCATGATCCCCGTCGTCGTGCCGGAGAACTCGGTCTCGCCGTGGGTGACGATCACCTTGTTGTCGGGGGTGATCGAGACCCACGAGTCGACCTGGGTGAGGCGCGGGTCGCCGGTCGGCATGAAGTCGGCGGGCGTCCGCTGGCCGAGCGGGGTGTTGCCGGTCGCGGCCTGGGCCGAGCCGGCGGCCGAGAGCCCGGCGACGGCGGCGGCGCTTCCCTTGAGGAAGCTCTTGCGGGAGAGCTCGCGCTCGTG
>Ga0209810_1001040_pt1 | contig 47299 bp, 40 predicted proteins | sample Coa_R1_7_FD_187159 | JGI IMG/M metagenome (GOLD analysis project Ga0209810, IMG submission 187159) | Surface soil microbial communities from Centralia Pennsylvania, which are recovering from an underground coalmine fire - Coalmine... | ecosystem: Environmental > Terrestrial > Soil > Unclassified... | reverse complement strand
TAGGAGGGGCTCACCCGCGGCGCTGGTCGGAGGCGTAACCGCAGCGGTCCTGCGCCTAACCGCGAGCGTTTGGGCGGCCAACTTCGAGGCAGAGGAGGGTAGGGCGATGGCGACGCAGAGGACCGAAGGAGCGTTTGCTGCGCTGCTCCAGGAGGAACGGCGGTACCCGCCGCCTCCCGCGTTCCAGGCCCAGGCCAACGTGCGCGACCCGGCCGTATACGAGGAGGCGGCGCGCGACCTGGAGGGGTTCTGGGCGCGGGCGGCCGAGGAGCTCCACTGGTTCCGCCGGTGGGACCGCGTTCTGGAATGGAATGCTCCTTGGGCCAAATGGTTCATTGGCGGCCAGCTCAACGCGGCGTACAACTGCGTCGACCGTCATGTCGCGACCTGGCGGCGCAACAAGGCGGCCTTTATCTGGGAGGGGGAGCCGGGCGAGGAGCGCGTGCTCACCTACCAGGACCTGTACCGCGAGGTCAACCGCGTGGCGCTGGCGCTGAAGCGAGCGGGCGTTCAGAAGGGCGACCCTGTGGCCATCTACCTGCCGATGATCCCCGAGCTGCCCATCGCCATGCTGGCCTGTGCGCGCATCGGGGCGCCACATACGGTGATCTTCGCCGGCTTCAGCCCGGACTCCATCCGCGACCGGATCAACGACTGCCAGGCCAAACTCGTGATCACCGCCGACGCGGGCTACCGCCGCGGGAACATCATCCCGCTGAAGGACAACGTCGACGAGGCGGTTAAGGAGACCCCCAGCGTGCAGCGCGTGGTGGTGGTGCGCCGCGTCGGCCCGGAGGTGCGCCGCGTCGCCATGGTGGCGGGACGCGACCTCTGGTGGGACGAGTGGCTGGCCCAGGTGACGGAGCGCGAGTGCCCGCCCGAGCCGCTGGATGCCGAGCACCCGCTCTACATCCTGTACACCTCGGGCACCACGGGCAAGCCCAAGGGCGTCCTGCACACTACGGGCGGCTACCTGGTCGGCACCGCGCTCACCCACAAGTGGATCTTCGACATCAAGGACGAAGACGTTTACTGGTGCACGGCGGACATCGGCTGGGTCACCGGCCACAGCTACATCGTCTACGGCCCGCTGGCCAACGGTACCACGCAGGTCCTGTTCGAGGGCACGCCCGACTATCCCGACAAGGACCGCTGGTGGCGGCTGGTCGAGAAGTACCGCGTGACCGTCCTGTACACCTCGCCGACCGCCATCCGCACCTTCATGCGCTGGGGCGTGGAGTACCCCAAGCGCTGTGACCTCAGCAGCTTGCGGCTGCTCGGCACGGTCGGCGAGCCCATCAACCCCGAGGCGTGGGTCTGGTACTACGAGAACATCGGCGGTAGCCGCTGCCCCGTGGTGGATACGTGGTGGCAGACGGAGACGGGCATGATCCTGATCACTCCGCTGCCGGGGCTGACCACGCTCAAGCCCGGCTCGGCCACGTTCCCCTTCCCGGGCGTGGAGGCCGACATCCTCAACGATGCAGGGGAGCCCGTCCCGCCCGATAGCGGCGGCTACCTGGTGCTGCGCAAGCCCTGGCCAGCCATGATGCGCACCATCTGGGGCGATCCCGACCGCTATGTCCAGCAGTACTGGAGCCGCTACCCCGGCCTGTACTTCACCGGCGACGGGGCGCGGCGGGACCCCGAGGGCTACTTCTGGCTGCTCGGGCGGGTGGACGACGTGCTGAACGTGGCCGGGCACCGCATCGGCACCATGGAGGTCGAGAGCGCCCTAGTGAGCCACCCCGCTGTGGCCGAGGCCGCGGTCATCGGGGTCAGCCACGAGGTGAAGGGGCAGGCCGTCGTGGCGTTCGTCACCCCGCGGCAGGGGACGCAGGCGAGCGATCGCCTGGCCGAGGAGCTGCGCGAGCATGTGGCGAAGAAGATCGGCGCCATCGCGCGGCCCGACCGGATCTACTTCACGGCGGAGCTGCCCAAGACGCGGAGCGCCAAGATCATGCGCCGCCTGCTGCGCGACATCGCCGAGGGGCGTGTTCTCGGCGACACGACGACGCTGACCGATCCCACTGTGCTTGCCGAGATCAAGCAGCAATACGAGGAGCAGGAAGGCTAGCGCGATGGCGGAACGGTGCGAGTCGCTCAGCTCACTCTAGGCCTGGCGCTGTTCCTCCTGGTGGTAGTTACCTACCAGCCGTTCCGCGACGTCCAGCGAGGGCGCGCGGCCGAGCGCGCCCTCGCTGGACCACCCACTCCTATTGCCACCCTCGAGGCCCTCTCGCCCTTCCAGGCGGTCTATGTCGTCGGGGTCCTGCAGGCCGAGCGCGACGTGCGCCGCGAGTGGCCCGTCGAGAGCGCCACCTTTCGCACGCCGCTGATGCAGCACGTCGAGCACTCGCTGGTCCCCGGCACCCGGCTGCGCGATGACAGCGGCGAGATCGCCCTGGAAGGCGACCGCGTGGCGCTGGCCGGCAAGCCCACGGATTACCCCTATGGGGCGACGGTCGCGGTCTATGGCACCGTCCGCCCGGGAACGCTGGAGGTCTGGGCGCTGGGACCAGACGCGGCGGCGCTGGCGCGGTTGGCCTGGAACCAGACCGCGCTACTGTACTGGCCCACGCTGCTGGTAGGGCTGGCGCTCGCAGTGATCGGCTATGGGCTAGCTTTGGCGGGCACCTGCGCGCTCGACCGGGCCGTGGCGCCGGAGGGGCGAGCCCGTGCCGGCGAGGCTCTCCCGCTCTTTGCCCACGTGCGGCCGCGGCTGGCGGTGGTCGCGCTCTGCCTGTACCTCATGATCGGCTTCGGGCTCTTGGGCAGCGCCTGGGCCATGCTGTGGCCGATGATCGCTGGGGGCGTGCTCACTGTCCTCGTGGCGAGGCAACGCGCGAAGTAGCTCGCGTTGCCCCTCGCACGCCGCCTGCAGGCCAGACCGCGAACCGGCCCAGGTTCGCCCGCGCGCTCGTAGATCACACCGCCACGAGTCCGGGGCGTGATGGCACGCCGCAGTCAGGCGCGCCGCGTGCTGTCCAGCTCTACGCACTGGTCATCCGCTGTGGTCAGCACCCGCAGGCCGCCTGCCTGCGCGCTGCGGCTGAGCGCCTGGAGCACCTCCGAGCTATCGAAGGGGTCGACATCGGCATCCACGAGGAGGAGCAAGCGGAGGGTGGCCTGGGCGCGCTGACAGGCATCGAGGAGGTGCCGGGCGTCGTGCTCTTGGAGGGATGGCAGCGATGCCGCAACTACCCCCTCTGGCTCCAGCACGGCTACCGCTTGTAGGGAGGGGAACGCGGGCTTCAGCGCGCGGTAGAGCGCCACGCTGCGTGGCAGCCGGAGCAGTGCTTCGAGTTCATCGATGCCAGGCTCCAGCAGGAAGGCGGTCGCGATGGGATCGCGGCGGTGAGTAACGGTATGGACCGTGAGGCGGAGCGGCGCCGGGCCTGGTATCACGCGGCCGGCCTGCACTGCGGGCTCCCCCCTCGGCTCTCTGAGCGGCTGCGTTCCGCTGCGGGGCGGGCTGGAGGGTGGCAGGAGCCGGCCTTCGATGACCAGCTCCGCGTAGGCTGGGATCTCCAGGTCAGATCCCTCGCAGGTAGAGATCGCCACGGGGCTCGCGCGCAGGGTGCTAGCGAGCGCGTAGGGATCGTGAGGGGTAGGCAAGGCGACCGCCGCCGCGAGGAGCACGGCCGGCTCCGCCCCGAGGACGAGCGCGGCATCCGGCTGTGCTCCGGCCTGGCAGGCCCGAGCCAAGGCCTGGACGGCGGGGTGGAGCGCGGGCTCTCCCTCATGCGCCACTGGGGGCTTTATCCGGCCCTCTACCGGGAAAAATGCCACGGTGCTCGCGTCCACCACCGCCAGGCGCCCCAGCACGAGACAAGGCTGACCGCTGGTGGGATCGAGGCTCACGAGCAGTCCGCCAGGGCAGTGCGGCTCGCCGCTCCCTAGCGATAGCGGGAAGCGCGTGAGATCCGCCGCGGCGCCGCGGCGGACCACCTGTTTGCAGGGCGCGGCACTCGGCGCGACTACGGCGGGCTCGACGAGCGCGCTGTCCCAACGCTCGACATAAGTTGAGAAAACCTGTCGCGGCGCGGTTGTCCAGGGTAGCCCTAGCGCCAGGGCACTGCTGCCGCGCGTGGCGTAGGCGCCGGTCACCAGCCGTCCCTCGCGCCCCTCCACACGCAGCAGGAGCGCCGGCCGTGCAGCGGACCGAAGGCTGGCCAGCCGTGCCAGGGCAGCCCCGCCCGCGGCAGTGAGCGGGCGGTCGAGCTCGAGCAGCGCGCCGGCGGCGGCGAGCGCCGCGAGAAAGGCGCGGAAGTCGTCGTACGGCACCGGTTCGTCCTCGGGCGGCGTGGTGGGCCGGCGCAAGTGGGCAGGCCGAGCCCGGTGCATTGTAAACGCTGCAGCGGGATGCCGGCCTGGAGCGGGCTGGCGCCCGGGCAGGGCGCTAGGGTATCACAACTCGCACGCTCGCGGCGGGGAGGCAGGCGATGTGGCGGTGGATCACAACGCTCGGGCTGGTGTTGGGGGTACTGCTGGTTCAGGAACGGAGCCAGGGGAGCAGCGCAGCGCACGCCCCCACGGGCAGCAGTCCTGGCGAGCATGCGCTCACGCTCCAGCAGGACGACGATGTGCGCCGGACCGTGCTCCCTAACGGGCTAGTGCTGCTGACCAAGGAGCGGCCCGATCCCGATGCCGTGGCGATCAACATCGCCGTCCGCGCCGGCTCGCGCGACGAGGACGAGGCCACTAACGGCGCCGCGCACTTCATGGAGCACATGTTCTTCCAGGGCACCCCGCGCCGTCCATCGGCCCTGGAGGTCGATCGGCCGATCACGACGCGTGGCGGGAGCCTGAACGCCAACACCCAGTGGGAGCTGATCAACTTCAACGCCGTAGTCCGTTCGGCGGATGTGCCCATCGCACTGGACGTGCTCGCCGACATCCTGCTCCACGCGCTGTTCGAGCCCGCGGCGCTCGAGAAGGAGCGCCGGGTCGTCCTGCAGGAGCTGAACGCCCGCCTCAACAGCCCGAGCACTCGCGCGTCCGATGCTTTCTTCCGGACCATCTTCGCTGGCCATCCTGCGCAGCACCTGCCGGGCGGCAGTCCCGACACGGTGCTGAGCATCTCACGGGAGACGCTGCTCGACTTCCGCGAGCGCTGGTTTGCGGCGAACAACATGGTGATCGCCGTGGTGGGCAATATCCGGCACGAGGAGGTGGTGCCGCTCGTGGAGGCCGCGTTCCGCGAGCTACCGGCGCGCGAGCTCCCCCCACGCCAGCCGGTCCAGCAGGATGGGCCCACGCCGCAGCAGAGCGTGCGGATCCAGGCTGGGACGCACCAGGCGCAGGTGCTGGTCGGGGTGCTCGCCCCCAGCCTGCACGACCCGGATCGCTACGCTATGGCGGTGCTGGATGCGGCGCTCGGAGGCGCGGGGCGACGGCTCTACACCGAGATCCGGGATCGTCGCGGGCTCGCCTACTCGGTCGGGTCGTTCTGGGTTCCGCTGACCGATACTGGCGCCTGGGTGGCGAGTGCCGGGGTGGACCCCGAGAACGTGGACCTCGTGACCGACCTCATCCTGGCGGAGATGCGCCGCCTGCGCGAGGAGCCGCTCACGCCCACCGAGCTGGAGGAGGCCAAGAGCTATCTCGAGGGGCGGTCCGTGCTGAGCCTGGAGACCAATCTGGGCCAGGCCCGCCGCTACTCCACCCAGGAAGTGCTCGGGGTGCGCGAGCCGCTCCGCGAGTACCTAGCCCGCATCCGGGCCGTGACTGCCGAGGACGTGCAGCGCGTGGCCCAGCGCGTCCTCGACCTGGAGAATTACACCCAGGTAATCGTGGCGCCCTAATCCGTGAGCGGCGGAAGGCCCAGGCCCCGCCGTGCTACAGCAGCTTGAGCAGTCGGGCCGCGTTCAGCCCCAGGATCTTCTCCTTGTCCGCATGGGCGAGCGGCAGGTTCTTCACGACCGCCACCGAGCGAGTCAGCGGCAGGTGCACGGGCGGGTGATCGCTGCCGAAGACGACGTGGTCGACGCCGACGGTCCCGATGGCGCACATGATCGCTGGCGTGTGGAAGCTCATCGTGTCGAGGTAGAGCTGGGCGATGTACTCGCTAGGTGGCTTCGAGAGCACATCCGGCTCCCAAGGGCCGAAAGTGGGGTCGTGGCGCAGCTCGTACCCGAAGTTCAAGCGGCCGGGGAGCAGCGAGATCGCCCCGCCGACGTGCGCGCACACCAGCTTCAGCGTGGGGTAGCGCTCCAGCACACCGGTCAGGATCATGCGCGCGAGGGTGAGCGTGGTATCGAACGGCCGGCCGACCATCTCCGGCAGGCGATAGATCTCCATCTTCTCGTGGCCGATGGTCTCGCGCGGCGGATGCAAGAAGACCGGAATATCTAGGCGCGTGACCAGGTCCCAGAAATCGTCCGCGCGCCGCGAGTCCAGGTACTCCCCATCGACGCTCGTGTTGATCATGACGCCTTTGAGGCCGTACTCGCAGATGGCGCGCTCCAGCTCCTTGAGGAACGGGTCGCCGCCGAAAGGGATCGTGGACGCCAGGCCGAGGAGGCGCTGGGGATAGCGCGCGCTCAGCTCCGCGGCAAAGGCGTTGAACTGCTGCACAGCGTCGAGGCGCGAGAGGCCGGGCGGGGTACGGATCCAGTTGTTGCCGAAGACGGTGAGGTTGACGCCCGCCTCGTCCTGCTGAGCAAACAGGGCCTCCAGGTCGATCGTGCTGCGCGGCGTGCTCTCGAGGTACCAGCTCGGCGGGATGAGGTGCGCGTGGCAGTCGATGATCAGCGGCTTGCCGAGCAAACCGGGCATCTCCCAGGCCATGCCTTGCTCCTCTGCGCTCCTGGCAGTCTGGTGTGCATCGCGGCTCCCGCGTGCCCCGCCGCTAGCGAGCAGCGCCTGATGGGACGCGCGGTGCCACGGGGGTCAACGGGACACCGGTCAGGCCCACGGTACACCTACCCAACACCGGCGGCACCGGGGACGCGTCGCCGCGGGCGTCGACCTCGCCCTCCTACGCGCGGGCCCGAGCCAGCGCCTGTTCGAGGGCGCGGCGGGTCCAGACCACGGCCATGTCGCGCTTGTACTCCGCCGAGCCGCGGAAGTCGGAGATCGGATCGACCTCGCCTGCGACGAGCTGGGCCGCCTCGCGCAGGCGCTCCGGGGTGAGGCGCTCGCCGCGCAGCGCGGCCTCCACGGCGCGGGCGCGGATGGGCGTGGTGCCGGCCGACCCCAGGGCGAGGCGCACCTCCTGGCAGCGATCCGTGCCGTCTTCCAGCGTCAGGAGGCACGCGACCGATACGGTCGCGTAGTCGTCGGCGGTGCGCGGCAGGAACTTCACCCACGCCCAGCCGGCGCGCGGCGGGGGCGCGGGGACGAGCACCTCGGTGAGGATCTCGCCCGGCTGGATGGCGGTCTCGTAGTAGTCGCGGAAGAACTCGGTCAGCGGCACCTCGCGCTCGCCCGCGAGCGAGCGCAGCCGGGCGCGCGCCTCCAGCACCAGGAGGGCCGGCGGCGGGTCCTGGTTGGGATCCCCGTGGACGACACCTCCCCCCACCGTGGCCATGTTGCGGATGCGCACCGTGGCGACGTGGCGAAACGTCTCCGCGAGCAGCGGCCAGCGCTCGCGCACTAGTGGCGCGGTCTCCACAGTCCGGTGGGTCACCGTGGCCCCGAGCCGCAGCAGCCCGTTGTCGGCACGGAGCTGCTCCAGCGTCGGGATGCGGCGGAGCGAGACGATGAGCTTGGGCTGCACGAGCCGCTGCTTCATCAGGATCACCAGCGCGGTGCCGCCCGCGATCGGGCGAGCATCCTCGCCGTGCTGGTGCAGGAGGTCGAGAGCCTCCTCCAGCGTAGTGGGTGCGCGGTAGTCGAAGTCGATCATGGCGCGCTCCCGGCCACGGCCTTGATCGAGTCCAGGATCTTGTAGTAGCCCGTGCAGCGGCACAGGTTACCCATCATCCATTCCTTGATCTCTTCCTCGGTGGGGTGCGGGTTCGTGTCCAGCAGCGCCTTCGCGGCCATGATCTGGCCCGGCGTGCAGATCCCGCACTGGAAGCCGCCGTAGTCGATGAACGCCTGCTGCAGCGGGTGGAGCCGCCCGTCCTGGGCCAGGCCCTCGATGGTGGTGATCTCCGCCCCATCGGCGAACACCGCTGGCGTGATGCACGAGGCGATGTTCTTCCCGTTCATGAGCACGGTGCAGGCCCCGCACACCCCCACCGAACAGCCCTCCTTGGTGCCCGTCAGCCCGAGATCGTAGCGCAGGAGGTCGACTAGCAGGCGGCGGGGGCGCACCCGGAGTTCGTGCTCTTGACCGTTGACGCGCAGGCGAATCGTCTGCTCCATGGGCTCTTCCTCTCTGCGTTCTGGCTCGCCGCGCCGCCGGGCCGGGAGGCCCCGCCGGTTCGCAGGCACAGCGCTCCTGCCGTGCTGTGCCGGGGGCTTGCCTGGGCCAATGTTAATGCAGGCCGGGGCTGACTTCAACCTCGGCCGCCGGCGGCGCTCGGGCCCGGCCGCCGGCGCTACGCGCCAGCGCACCTCCGCCCCCATGTTATAGTAAGCCCAGCCGGCGCGGCCACCGCGGCCACGATGCGGCTGCGAGCCGGCCGCGCCCTCCTCGGCGCGCGTCGCTCGCCCTGGAAGCTGCTGCCCGGCGCGCGCAGGGCCCGATCCACGGTCTCACCCTGGTGCACGAGAGGAACGACGAGCAGATGCGGGTGGCCGCGATCGTCCTGGCCGCCGGCGCCTCGCGGCGGATGGGCTTCCCCAAAGCCCTGCTGCCGATCGACGGCCGGACCTTCATCCAGCACATCATCGCTGCCCTGGCGGCGTCGCGCGTAGCGGCGATCTACGTCGTGCTAGGCTGCGACCAGGCGCGCATCCGCGCCACGGTAGACCTGACACCGGCGCGCGTGGTGGTCAATCCCGACTGGGAGCAGGGACAGCTCTCGTCGCTGGCCACTGGGCTGCAGACGCTGCCGCCGGGCGAGTTCGATGCGGCGCTGATGGCGCTCGTCGATCATCCGCTGATCGAGCCCGCTGTCGTGGACGCACTGATCGCCGCTTTCGAGCGCACGCGCCGGCCGATCGTCGTCCCGGTCTATGGCGGCCGGCGCGGCCATCCGGTGCTCTTCGCCGCGTCCCTGTTCCCCGAGCTGCTGAGCGCGCCGCCGACCGAGGGCGCCCGCGCGGTCGTGCGTGCGCACCGCGCGGAGGTGCTCGAGGTGCCGGTCGACACACCGGGCGTCCTGGCCGACATCGATACCCCTCAGCACTATCGGGAGTGGCTCGCCAAGGCGCCACCGGCTCAGCTATAGCGGGCGGGTGCCCGGCCACTTCGCGTCGCGTCTCCCCGCGGGGTACGGGCGTGCTGAAGAGCCCCTGCCGAGGGGCTGTCGCCCGCACCGGTGGCGCCGCGCGTCGTGTTCCCGCCCTAGAGCGAGAGCTGGTCGCGGAAGCGGCCTGCGTAGCGGGCCCGGCCGACGCACTCGGCGAAGACGAACTGGCATACCGCCATCCCCGGATGGATGGCGAGGGGGATCGGGCCGGCGTTGTACATCTCCAGCACCTGACGGTTGTCGATGCCTGGCTGCATGAAGCTCGCCGTGATGTGAATCATCAGCCCCACGCGCGCGAACCGGCTGCGTCCCTCGAGCCAGCCGCAGAGGTCATCGGGCAGGGTGATGCGCTCCCGGGTGATCCCCAGCGCCGCCTCGCCCGGCATCAGGACGAAGTAGTCGTCGACCTCGAGGAGCTCGGTCACGTCGTCGTGGATGAGATCCTCGGTGACGTGGAACACGTCGTGGATCTTCTTGAACACACGGAACTGCCGGTCGAGGTGCAGGTCCACGGAGGCCGGGCCGACCTGCGAGGGATCGAACGGCTCGATCCGGATCGAGCCATCGGCGATGCGGGCTAGGATGGCGTCACGGGTGAGGATACCCATCTTACCTCCGCTACAGCGTCGGGAGTGTTGGTGATCGGGCGTAGGTTGGCCGGTCAGGGCGGATCGGTGGCGTGCGGGCGGGCCGAATGCAGGGGCGGCTCGGGAGACGCCGTGCTCGGTGGCGCCTCATCTGGTGTGTTCTGTGAGGGCTGCGCGCCCGGTGGGGGAGCAGCGGCCGGCGCACGGGACGGCACAGGGGCCCGCCGGCCGGGCCCGGTGTCCTCGAGTCCCATCAGCCGGCGGTATAGGGTGATCGCCACGACCCACAAGAAGCCCGCCACGGGCACGGCGAAGATCGCGCCGAGCACCCCGCCGAGTTCGAAGCCCGCGAGCAGGGCGAACATCGCGCCCAGCGGATGGAGCCCCACGGCGTGGCCGGAGATGCGCGGCACTAGCACGTGGTTCTCGATCTGCTGGACAACGACGAAGAACAGCAGCACCCACAGGACCATGGGGAACGGCTGGAGCAAGGCGATCGCCAGCGCCGGCAGCGCGCCGAGGACGGCGCCGAACATCGGCACTAGCTCGAAGAGGCCGGCGATCACCCCTAACACCACCGCGTAAGGCATGCCCAGCAGCTGGAGCCCGACGCCCACCACAAGCCCCAGGCTCAGGGCGAGCGTGAGCTGGCCGCGGAGATATCCCCCGACTACCCGTACAAGGTGCTCTTCCAGAAAAGCCACTTTGCTTTGGTGGGCCTTGGGCACGAGGGCGAGCAGGCCCTGGCGCAGGCGAGGCCCATCGAGTAGCAAGTAGAAGGAGATCACCAGGACCAGGACAGCGTCCACTACGCTGTTGGCCACGTGCGTGAGGAAACGCACGAGATCGCCCAGGATAAGCGTGCTCTCGGTGGTGAGACGCCGCGTGGCCTCGCTCTGGAGCGTTGCCAGTCCGCCGCCTATCCCGAGGCCCTCCAGCCATTGATCGATCACGAGCAGGTACCCGTAGATGCGGGTGATATAGTCCGGCACATTCTCGAGGAAGAGCGCGGCCTGTGTTAGGAAGGGCCGGATAAGCAGTGCGCCAGCAGCAAGGAGTGCCAGCGCGACTCCCAGATAGACGCCGCTAACGGCGAGGGGCCGCGGAAGCCCCCGCTCTTCAGCGAGCGTTACGAGGGGCGCGAGCATGAAGGCGACGAGTGTGGCCAGCACGAACAGGAGCAGGCTGTGCGCTATCGCGCTGAGCGCGATCCAGACAACGCCTAGCAGGAGGATGCTTGCCAGGAGCGAGAGCTGGATGATCAACAAGCGCGTCCAGTCAATGCGGATCACGGTGTACTCCTGGCGAGAAAGCCCTGTGTTTCCCGGTATCATACCACTGGCCTACACTGGGACAGGCAGCGGGTGCCGACGGACCTCCTGTAGTGCGCCATGGCCGCTCCTGCAGGTCTACCGAACGGGCGTGGCCGCGAACGGTGGGGCGAGCTGGACGTCGGGCGTTCCGCGGCTCAGCCGTGGAGCTGGCGTTTGGGGGACGACGGGAGTTCCACCGGGTTCGCGCGGCGCGGGCGAGCGCGGCGCCGGCGGTGGGGGGGCTGTCGGCCCGCTGATGGGCCGCGGCGAGGCGGGGGGCGTGGGACCGCTCTCGCGCCCGCCGTTCGGACGCCCGAGCGTACTTGTGGGGAGCGGGCTTCCCGCCGGGCTGGGAGTGGCGCGTGCCGGAGCCGTCGCGGTGGGCAGGGAGGTGGTGGCTGTTGGGGCGATGGTCGCGGTGGCCGTGGGCTCTGCCGTCGCCGTGGCCGTAGGGCTCAGAGTAGGCGACGGGCTCGCCGGCCGGGCCGTGGGCGTGGGCACGGGGGAGGACGTGGTCGCTGGCAGCGCGGCGGTGGGGGTCAGCGGAAGCAAGATGTCGCCCGTGGCCCGCGGAGTCGCGAGCAGCAGGACCAGTCCCAGGGCATAGCAGGGCAGGGTGCCGATGATGATGGTGAGGAACGCGGCTGCCAGCCCGCGCTCGGTAGGCGGCAGCCCCCGGTACCAGCGCCAGAAACGCCTCAAGGCGGCGACTCAACCCTCGCTGCGCCCGGGCCTCACAGCCGGACGACGCGCACCTGCTCGATGTCGGCTACCGCGCGGATGCGCTCCAGCACCTCCGGCGGGATGGGCTCGTCCACGGTGAGCGCCATGAGCGCTTGCCCGCGCGGCCGCAGGCGGCCGACCTGCATCGACGAGATATTGATATCCGCCTCGCCGAGGAGGGTGCCAACTTTCCCGATGATGCCCGGCCGGTCGATATGCCGCGACAGGAGCACGAAGTCCCCGCGGGGCACGAGGTCGACCCAGTAGCCATCGATGCGCACGATGTGCGGTTCGCCGTTCATTACCGTGCCGGTGACAGCGCGCTCGCCACGGTCGGTGCGCAGCGTCACGGTGACCAGGTTGGTGTAGTTCTCGGCAACCGTGGTCTTGCGCTCAGCGACCTTCAGCCCGCGGCGCCGCGCGATCATCGGCGCGTTGACGATGTTGACGCGCTCCTCGGAGATGGGCGCTAGCAGCCCGCGGATCACCGTGGCCTGCAGCGCCGCGGTGTCGTACTCGGCGATCTCTCCGCTGTAGGTGACCTCCACGCTCTCCAGCTGCCCCTCGGCGAGCTGGGTTGCAAGCTGCCCCAGCGTCTCGCACAGGCGGAGGTAGGGCTCGAGAACCGCGAGCGTCTCGGGCAGCACGATCGGTGCGTTGACGGCGTAGGGGGCTGGCCGGCCGTCGAGCACGGCGATCACCTGCTCGGCGACCTCCAGCGCCACACTCACCTGCGCCTCCTGCGTCGAGGCGCCCAGGTGCGGGGTGGCCACCACGTTGTCGAGCTGCAGCAGGGGGTGCTCGCCGGGCGGCTCCTTGGCGAACACGTCGAGCGCGGCGCCGGCGATGCGCCCCTCCCGGAGGGCCTCCAGCAGCGCGGTCTCGTCGACGATCCCGCCCCGCGCGCAGTTGATCACGTAGGCGGTGGGCTTCAGCAAGGCGAGTTCGGCAGCCCCGATCAAGCCCTGGGTCTGGGCGGTGGCCGGCGTGTGGATCGACACGAAGTCGGCGGTGCGCAGCAAGGTCGGGAGGTCCGTGAGCTCGACACCGACCCGCCGGGCGTGGTCAGCGCTGACATAGGGGTCGAAGGCGATCACACGCATCTCCAGGCCCTGGGCGCGCCGCGCGACCTCGCGGCCGATGCGCCCGAGGCCGACGATGCCCAGCACCTTGTTGCGCACCTCGGTGCCGATGAAGCGGGAGCGCTGCCACTCGCCGCGGCGGAGGGAGGCGTGGGCCTGCGGGATGCGCCGGGCGACGGCGAGCAGCAGGCCGATGGTGTGCTCGGCGACGGCGACGGTGTTGCCGGCCGGCGCGTTGACCACGACGATGCCCCGGCTGGTCGCGGCATCGACATCGATGTTGTCCACGCCGACCCCTGCGCGCCCGATGACCCGGAGCTGGCGGGCCGCCTCGATCACCTGGCGGGTGACCTTGGTCTCGCTGCGCACGACCAGCGCCGTGTAGTCGCCGATGATCTCCAGCAGCTCGGCGGGCGTTAGCCCCGGGCGCACTTCGACCGTGGCATGCTGGCGCAGGTACGCTACTCCATCGGGCGCGATCGGGTCGGTGATCAGGACGCGGCGCGTGGCGGCGGGGGCCTCGAGGGCCGCTGGTGCGGCATGGGGTGTGATGCTCATCGTGTCGCTGCAGTCCGTGTGGTGAGCGTCTGGCGCAAGGCTGCCAGCACTTGGTCGATGTCGGCCTCGCTGACGTAGCCCATATGGCCGATGCGGAGGATCCGGCCGCTCAGCTCGCCCTGGCCCGTGGCGAGCACGACATCGTGCTCGACCCGCAGCCGCTCCGCCAGCGCCTGGTCGGTCCAGCCGTCGGGCACCCAGAAGGCCGTCACGGTATCCGAGGCGTAGCGCTCGTCCACAGGGACGAGCCGCAGGCCCAGCTCCTTGAGCCCCGCCCGCGTGTAAGCCCCGATGCGACGGTGCCGCGCGAACACGGCCTCCAGCCCCTCCGCCTGGATGAGGCGCAGCGCCTCGCGCAGGCCATAGAGCACGGTGATCGCCGGGGTGAACGGTGTCTGGCCGCGCGCCGCCTCCTTGCGCGCTAGGCCGAAGTCCCAGTAGTAGCGGGGGAGCCGGGCGCGCCCGTAGGCCTCCCAGGCGCGGGGGCTCACCGAGACCATCGCCACGCCCGGCGGGACCATCCAGCCCTTCTGCGAGGCGGCGACCAATACATCGATGCCCCACTCGTCGGTGCGAATGTCCAGCGAGCCCACCGACGAGACGCCGTCAACTACGAGGAGCGGGCCCGCGCGGCGCACGACCTCGGCGATGGCCCGGAGGTCGTTGGTCACGCCGGTCGAGGTCTCGTTGTGCGTGACGAGCACACCGGCGATCTGGGGGTCAGCGGCGAGCCGTGCGGCGATCACCTCGGGATCGGCCGCATGCCCGCTGGGGAAGACGAGGCGCTGGACATCGGTGCCGAAACGCTCGGCGATGGTGGCGAAGCGCTCCCCGAAGTTCCCAATGATGACGGCGAGCAGCCGATCGCCCGGGGAGAACAGGTTCGCGATCGCAGCCTCGAGCCCCCCCGTGCCGGAGGCGGTCAGCAGCAGTACGTCGTGCTGGGTCTGGAACACGGCCTGCACCCCGACCGTGACGTCGTGGAGCAGCGCCGCGAACTCCGGGCCGCGATGGTTGATCATCGGCTGCGCCAGCGCCTGGACGACCATCGGCGGCATGGGGGTAGGGCCCGGGGTGCGCAGATTCACAACGACCTCCCAACCTTATGGCGTGCTCACGAGCCTACGACGCGAGCCGGTGTGGCCTGCGGGCCTCGCTGCGGGGCGCGCAGGAGCATGCCGGTTTCTCAACAGAAGATCTCTGGCGTCCACATGGGGTCTAAAGTAGTATAATCGCAGACCCCGTCTGGCTAGGGCAAGCACGGTAACTAGTCCTGTAAGGGTGGTGCAGGCATGCCCCGTGTCCCTCGCGTACGACCGCTCCCCTTGCTCCTCAGCGTCTTGCTCGGTATCGCCCTTGTAACGCCAGTCGCGAGCGCCCAAGAGCCCATCGCGCCGACGCCCACGCCGATTCCGATCGTGCCCACGGCCACCCCCTCGCCGTCGCCGGCGGGGGGCACGGGTGCGGTGGCGGACCGCGTGGCCCGGGCCAGTGCGATCCAGAGCGCGGCGCTCGTGCTGCAGGAGGGCTGGGATCTGCTGCTCGACCGCTACGTCGAGCCGCTCGACCCGCTCGAGCTGGCCCGCGCGGCCTACGAGGCGATGCTAGGCGTAGCGCGCGACCAGGGCCTCGCGCCAGAGGAGAACCGCCTCGAGGCCGTCGAGGGCCGCGCGGCGGCCTGGGCGGCCCTGACGCAGCGCTATCAGGCGCTGGCCAACCGCTACCCCTCCCTCGATCCCACAGCCCTTGTGCATGCTGCGCTTGCGGCTATGGCCCGCACGACCGACGATACCCACACCCATTTTCTCACCCCGCGCGAGTACCAGGAACATCTGGCCTGGACCCGGGGCGAGGTGCGCTACGGCGGCATCGGTGCGCGGCTGCGCGGCCCCGTCTTGACGATCGTCGAGGTCTTCGCCGGCACCCCGGCGGCCAGCGCGGGGTTGCGGCCGGGCGACCAGATCCTGAAGGTGGGGGACGTCTCGACACAGGGCCTGCGGGTGGACGAGGCGGTCAATCTGGTGCGCGGCCCCGAGGGGACGACGGTCACCCTCACCATCCAGCGGGCGGGCACCGCGCAAGTCGAGCAGATCACCCTCACGCGAGCGGAGATCCAGGTGCCCTTCGTGGAGTCGCGGCGGATCGAGAACTTCGGCTACGTGCGGCTGCGCGGCTTTCCGGAGCCGTCAGTGGTCGATGCCGTCGAGCGGGCGATCACTGATCTCCAGAGCCAGGGCGTGCAGGGGCTCATCCTCGACCTCCGTGGCAACAGCGGGGGGCGCCTCGATGTGGGCACGCGGCTGCTGAGCCGGTTCGTGCCCGACGGGCCGGTCTACCAAGAGGTCGACCGCCGGGGACGGCAGGCGGTGCGCTACATCCGGCGGAGCACGCCCATCCTGACCGTGCCGCTCGTCGTGCTCATCGATGAGGGCACGGCGTCGATGGGCGAGATCTTCGCGATCAACATCCAGGAGCACCGGGTGGGCCGGCTGATCGGCACCACGACGATGGGCAGTGTGGCGGCCAGCCAGGTCCTGCCGCTATCTGATGGCTCGGCGCTCCAGCTCAGTGTCATGCAGATCCTCTCAGGGCAAGGGCAGCAGCTCAACCGCGTGGGCGTGCAGCCGGACGAGCGCGTCGAGCTCCGCCTGGAGGACCTGCAGAGCGGGCAAGACGTCCAGCTCCAGCGCGGGGTCGATTACCTGCGCGGCTTGGCCAGCCGGGGGTAGCGTCACCAGCGGTATGCCACCCGTGGCACACGGATAGCAGCACAGAGATGCACTAATCAGTGCATCGCCCCTTTCTACCTTTTTATTCCAATGAACAAGAAATGATCGCTTTGCCCGAGCCCTTCTGGTGTTCTTCCTGTGTGCTCAACGAGATCGAGCCATGTCTCGCGTTCTTCCGTAGAAAGCTCGTTGAACGTTGCTTGCCATGCCGTTGTGAACGATTCGGTGCCGACTAAAGCCAATTCCTCGAAATATTCTGTGAAGAGTTCTCGGAACTCCGCTACCGTTGTGAGATGTGCATAGCCAAGCGGGGGCGCATGGTGCGGATCAAGCTTGCCATCTCTCAAGTAACTCTCATGAAACATCCTCCGCCCAACCACCGCTTTTGGATTTTCATGGAAGAGGTCGCGTAGGTACGCCAGACGATTGATTCCAGCAGCAAACAAAATCCCCTTCGACTTAAGCACTCGATGCGCTTCCTTGACAGCTTGCTGACGTTCGTATGCTTCTCGAAGATGATAAAGTGGCCCGAGCATGAGGATTGCATCACAGCTTCCAGCGTCAAGACACTGTAGATTCGTCGCCGATGCCTGCGTGATCCCTTTGACCATATGGCCAAAACCTAGGGTTTCCAAACGACGCCGCGCGGCATCGAGTAATCGGATGCTGACATCTATCAGATGAACGGTACAGCCCATCTTCGCCAAGAACGCAGCATAGTGCCCTACACCAGCTCCGACATCAGCAACCACAGCATCTCTGGGGATATAGCGTTCGAGATAGCGGCATGTGATGGCGTACTCCACCGGGCAATGTTTTTCCAAACGTTCCAGCTCAAACTGGAACGCTACTGTGTCGTAATGTCGACCAATGATGTTTTCGTTAAGTGTCATGGATAGTCTTGTCTTCTGATTTGATTGTGAACCGGCGTCTCTCAGTCTAGGGCAAATGGAGGCGCTCACCGGTCTGGTGGGCGCCTCCATTTAGGTCTTCTCTGGCTGTTCCGCGCGGGAATTAGCCTCCCACCCGCTGGCGCCATGGCTCGAAGCGGCGCTCCAGGTACTTCAGCAGCTCCATCATCCCCAGGCCGGAGAAGCAGATGATCATCACGCCGACGAAAACCTTGTCGGTCTGGAACGTGGCGCCGGCGACGGTGATCAGATAGCCCACCCCCGCAGTGGCGGCGTACAGCTCACCCACCACCACGCCGATCAAGGCGCGGCCGACCGCGAGCCGCAGGCCGGTGATAATGAAGGGGATCGACCCCGGCAGGGCGATCGTGCGGAAGATCTGCCAGTCGTTCGCGCCGAAGGAGCGCGCGCACTTCAGCAGGTTGGCATCGAGCGTCCGCATTCCGGAGAAGGTGCTGACCAGGATGGGGAAAATGGCGCCGGCGAAGACCACGGCGATCTTGGAGTTGATGCCGATCCCGAACCAGATGATAAACAGCGGGAGAAGGGCCACACGCGGCGTGGCGTAGAGCGCGTTGACGAACGGCTCGAGGGCATAGTTGAGGCGGCGATACCAGCCCATCAGCACGCCGAGGGGGATCCCCACAACGATGGCCAGCACATAGCCCCAGGCGAACTCTTGGAAGCTCACCCAGATGTCCTTCCAGATGCTCCCCTTCGCGATCGCGCTCCAAGCTCCGAGCAGGTTGCCGGCCCCGAGCGCGCTGAACACGGCTCCGATCCCGCCGTCGAAGAACAGCCGATCGGCCGCGGCGAGGATGCGCGACGGGGCGCTAGTGAACATCGGGTTGATCTGCGGCAGCGCCGCAGCGAACGGGAGCTGCCAGCCGAAGTAGGTCCACTTGTTCCCCACGCCTTCCCAGAAGAGCAGGAAGAGCACGACCGCTACTACCCCGAGGACCGTGCCCTCATAGTCCTCCCAGGTCCGGCGGCGCTTCTCGATCCGGATCGCCGCACGGGCGACAGCGGTCGTGGCTTGCGTCTGTGCCATCGTTCCACCTCCCGCATCTGCGCGGTGCCACCACGCGGCGGCACCGCCTACCGCCGGGGGCGCTCGAATATCGTGCTCCATTATGGCAGGTCGGCCCGCGCGCGTAAAGGGGTAACGGACTGTGGGGTACCGACCACGTCGACGAACCGCTTGCCGCGCGCGGCCAAGGTGTCCGAGAATTTAGGCTGTGCTGCAGGGGGCCAGACGTGACTCAGCGGCCAGCCGCGAGGCCAGCGTTCGGGATCGAGCTGTGGGGATCGCTCCCCACCCCCACTCTCCTGGAGGAGATGCAGCTCGTCGAGCAACTGGGCTACGACTCGCTGTGGCTGGGCGACTCGCAGCTCCTCTGGCGCGAGACCTACGTGCTGCTCGGCTGCGCTGCCGTACTTACGCAACGTGTGTATCTGGGAATCGGTGTGACGAACCCCGTCACGCGGCACCCGACCGTGACGGCCAGCGCGATGCTCACGCTGCAAGAGGCGTCGGGCGGCCGTGCGCTGCTCGGTGTGGGCGTCGGCTCGACGGCGGTGCGCACCCTCGGCCAGCAGCCGGTGAGCCGCCGGGCGCTGGCTGAATGGATCGCGCTGCTGCGTGCGTTGTGGACTGGGGAAGCGGTCGCCACGGCGAGCGGCACCTGGCGCCTGACCTTCGGCGCCCCCGGTGGGCACCCACCGATCCTGATCGCCGGCCGTGGCCCCAAGATGCTGCGTCTGGCTGGCCAGATCGGCGATGGCGCGATCTTGGCCGGTGTCGGCTGCGCGGGCGCCACGCTGCGGGGGATGCTGGAGGCGGTGCGCGCCGGGCGCGCGGCCGCCGGCGAGCCGGCGCGCTTATTCCGCACCTACCTGCACGTGCCGGCGGCGGTGCACGCTGACCGGCGCCTGGCCTACGAAGCGGTACGGCCGCAGGTCGCGGTAGCCCTGCTGATGCCGCACTGGCCGCTGAGCGCGGCTGCGGAGGAGGCGCGGGCCAAGCTGCGCGCCTCCTACGATTACTACCAGCACATGAGCCGCCAGGCACGCTGGGCCGAGGTGATCCCCGATGAGATCGTGCCCGACTTCGCCCTCGCTGGCACGCCGGCCGAGTGCGTTGCCCAGCTCCGCGGGCTGCTCGCCTTGGGGTTCGACGAGATCACCCTGATCCCATACGCCGTCGAGGGCGGTACGCGCGCCGAGATGATTGCAGCGTTGATGCGGGACGTCGTCGCACCCAGCCGCGCCGCCTAATATGGCCCGAGTACCTGGCGCGCGTACTGGACGTACTGGAGATCGACGGCGCGCTCAAGGTCCACTCGCCGGTCCTGGAGCCCCTGCTGTACGAAGAACTCCTGATCGGCTCGCATCGAGGCGACGCGCACGCCGCCATCCGGATCGAGCCCTATGATGGTCATCACATCGTAGAGAGGGCGGTCGCGGACCGCCGTCCACTTCATGAGCACGGCGATCGCGCGCTCGCGGGCAGCCGCATCGCCACGGACGAAGCCGTCGTTGAAGTAGCGCAGGCCGCGTACGTAGGCGACCATCCAGCGCCGCGCCAGCTCCGGCTGCTCGCTCGCAAACGCTGGGGAGTACATGATGACGCCGATCTGGTGGTCCGGGTTGACCTGGTAGTCCCACCGCCACACCGTTCCCAGTTCGCGCTGGACGATGAAGGTGATGAACGGCTCGACGGGCGCCGCGGCATCGATACTCCCATTGGCAAGCGCTGGCAACATGTCCGGGAAAGCAAGCTCTTGAATACGCACGTCGTCCAGGCTCAGGCCTCCCTCCGCTAGCCAGGCGCGCACGTCCGTCATCGCGCTCACGGCGCGGCTGGGAATAGCCAGCGTGCGTCCGCGCAGGTCGGCAGCCGAGCGCACCTGCCCCGCATCCACTAGCGCCTGCCGCACGACCAGCGCGCTCACCGGCCGGCCAGGCGCGCTGTGGCTGTGGTCCGCGACAATCCGGAGGTCGAGGCCGCGTGCGATAGCATTGAATAGGCCGGCGGTGATACCGCCCGCTCCGACGTCGAGTTGGCCGGTCGCCAATGGCAGCGTCATCTCCCCGCCAGTGGTGAAGCGGGTGGGCTCGATCTCGATCCCCTGCTCGGCGAAGTAGCCGTTCTCGATCGCCAGGTAGTAGCCAGCACCGGCTAGGATCCCTAACTCGCCCAGCCGGACCCGCGCCGCCTGAGGGGGAGCGATGGCAGCACTCGCGGCTATCACCCCGGCATCCCGCTCGGCGGCAGCGCCCGGTGGGGCAGTGGCGCTCGCCCCGCCGACGAGGCTTAGCCACAAGAAGCAGGCGACCAAGACGAGCGGGATGGGAAGGGGGCGAGCGCGTCGCAGCGTGGTCCAACTCATGCACGACCTCCTCACATACTGCTTGGCCGCGGCGGTTCGGTGCGGGAAGCGATGCCTCACGCCCTACTGCACGGCAAGGATGTCCTCACAGCCCCGCAGGATGAGGCCTGCAGCCCGACGGCGTGGTGGCGGGTCGCGCAGGCTCTCCAGCCCCTGGAAGCGCCCCGCATCTTACACGACGCGGCGCATCGTCAGCGCTTGCTCGCGCTCAACCGGCCGGTAAGCGCCAGGTCGACGACGCCCGCCGGCACGCGCCAGCCCTGGCTTACAGCCACATGATGCGCGCGTTCTACCTGGCGGATGGGGGCTGTCTGGGAGTGGACTCCCGCTCGAGCACCGTCCGCTCGTCAGCCGTCAACTCGCGTGCCCCCAGATGCTTGGGCATCAGGCCCCTCCTTCTAGAGTTGCTCCTATCCTCCGACCAACTTGGCGGATGCGCCTCTTAGCCTACCTCTGGGGGCTTCCGCCGCCATGGTATCACCGCGTGCTAGCGGCGGTCCAAGACCGCCGCGCTCTTCCTCGCCCTGACGCAGGCGACGAGCCCCGTCCTGCTAGTCAGCGCGCTGCTCGCCCTCCGCGGCAGCCCTTCCCGGCGGCACCTTGGTAGCGCGGTCGTGGCTTGGTCTGTGCCATCGTTCTACTTCCCGTATCTGCGCGGTGCCACCGCCTGCCGCCGGGGGCGCTCGGAATATCGTGATATATGGCAGGTCGGCCCGCGCGCGTAAAGGAGGAGACGGCCGCTAGGTGTGCTTATGGCCCGGAGCGGCCAGCGCCGGGGGCGCTATTGACAGGCCGCCGCGTGCCCGCTTAGAACCCTAGCCGAGGGGCAGGGAGACGCGCCGCGGGAGAGAGAACTGAGCCGTGCAGTGCTTTATGGCTATGGGGGGCCCATGAGTTCCGTTCAGGAAGCAGCGCCCACTGTGCGGGCCGAGCAGCGCCGGACGCTCAAGGTGGCCATCGCGGGGCTCGGTGTCGCGAGCACGCAGATCCTTCCCGCGATGGAGCGCATGCCGGAGATCCAGCTCGTCGCCGCGGCCGACCCGCGGCGCGAGGCCCGCGCGGCCTTCCAGGCCCGCTACCAGGGGCGCGTCTACGAGACGGTGGAGCAGCTCTGCGCCGACCCCGAGGTCGAGGCGGTCTGGATCTGCACGCCCAACCAGTACCACTGCGAGCACGTCATCACCGCTGCTGAGCACGGGAAGCACATCGTGGTCGAGAAGCCGATGGCGCTCACCATCGAGGAGTGCGAGCGGATGGTGGCGGCGGCGGAGAGGCACCGCGTCAAGCTGCTCTGCGGCCACACCCAGAGCTTCAATCCCGCGATCCAGGCCATGCGGCGGATCATCAAGTCCGGCGAGCTGGGGAGGCTCTGTGCCATCAACACCTGGATGTACACCGACTGGATGCTCCGCCCGCGGATGCCCCAGGAGCTGGATCTGAGCCTCGGCGGCGGTGTCGTGTACCGGCAGGGGCCGCACCAGATCGACACCGTGCGGCTGCTGGGCGGCGGGCTGCTGCGGAGCGTGCGGGCGATGGTCGGGCAGTGGATGCCGGAGCGGCCGGCCCCGGGCTACTACGCCGCCTATCTCGAGTTCGCGGACGGCACGCCTGCCACCGTCGTCTACAACGGCTACGGCTACTTCGATACCTCTGAGCTGACGTGGGGCATCGGAGAGCGCTACTATACGCCCGAGGAGCGTGTGACCATCCGGCAGGCGCTGCGCAGCGGGACTCGCGACGAGGAGCAGGCGAAGGAGGCGATGCGCTTTGGTGGGCAACGCGAAGGCGAGTTCGCGCACGGCGCGCCGGGGGAGCGGCGCCGGCTGCCGGGCGGTGGCTCGTTCTTCGGGGTGACGGTGGTGAGCTGCGAGCGCGGCGACATCCGCCAGTCGCCGCATGGGCTATACATCTACAGCGATGCGGGGCAGCGGGAGATCCCGGTGGAGGGCCGGTATGCTTCCCGCTCCTCCGAGCTGCAGGAGCTCTACGACGCCGTGACGCAGGACCGGCCCGTGTTTCACGACGGCCGGTGGGGCATGGCCACGCTGGAGGTGTGCTTGGCCATCATGCAGTCCGCCCGCGAGCGGCGCGAGATCCTGCTGACCCACCAGAGCCCCATTCCCGACTAGGATGGCAGGTCAGTGCTACCCACCACACCTCACTGCCAGTAGGCGAAGGCCATGCCGCACCCCGTCGCGGCCGGGGAGCGGTAGCCGGGAGTGTAGGTTAGGAGGGTCATCGCCATCGGCTCGGTGGCGCCGGCTAGCGCTACCCAGCTGAGAATCTCCGAGGTGCCGCCCCGCAGCTTCGCGCGGGGGAGGGCGCAGAGGCGCGCGGCGTCCTTCTGCTGCAGGGCTTCGAGCGTGACGCGATCCAGCGCCTCGTCCAGGATCACGTGGCTGAGGCCGCCGGAGGCCATGACGGCCACGCGCGTGTCGCCATCCCAGGCCTCGAGCGCGCGCCGCAGCGCTCGGCCCAGGGCGTAGCAGCGCTTGGGCGTCGGCTGGTTGGGTGGGTAGTAGGTGTTGAGCATGATCGGCACCACGGGCACTGTGGTGTCCGGCCAGAGGCGCCGGTAGAGGAAGCTGAACGCGTGGCCGATCCCTACCTCCTCGCGCAGCCGGTTCGAGCGCGCGACGTCGAACTCCTCGAGGGTCAGCGCTTCAATGAGGTACTCCGCTAGCTCAGGGGCGGCAGGGTACGCCTCGGCCGTCTCGGCCCAGTGCGCCGCCTCCGCTGCTTTCCAGCCGCGCGCTTCGGCGGGCCGGCGGACGGGGATCGAGCGGCCGTGGTAGATCGCCACCGCGGGCAGGTTATCGTCCAGGAACTGCTCGTGCTGGTCGTCGCCGAGCACGACGATGACGTCCGGTGCTGCCTCGCGGAGCACCTGGCCGAGGGTCGCCACGGCCTGCTGGCACGCCGCGTAGCGCTCCTGCCACTTCGCAGGCGTGAGTTCTTCCTCGAGGCCGGGCCTCGCCCGCCTCAGCAGCGCGGGGTAGTCGAGCCGCGGGTCCGTCTCGTCCTTCTCGCGCAGCAGGTGCCACTCCGTCCAGGGGACGCTCACCTGCGGGCTGTGAGAAGCTGCCAAGCCCAGCACGATCCGCGCCATGCTGCCCCTCCCTCGCGTTCCAGACGGCTTCTTTCCGGGTCAGCGCACCTCGCCGATGCGCTCGCGCGCCGCCTTAGCGGTCCCCGGGGACCGCGTTGCCAGCGATCCCAGCCGGGTGAGAGTTGCCGCGTGTCCCCTGGGCCTCGCCCAGGAGGTTGGTGTCGATCATCGGGTGGTGGGGGTCACGGATCACCCCCATGGGGTCGAGGCCCTGCTGTACCCGCTCTATCTGCTCCTTCATCAGCTTGCGCAGCAGGTGGATGCCGCGGTCGGAGTAGCTCAGGTGCTCCTGCGTCCGGTCGGCGATCGGCCCCTGCGTCTCCCAGGCCATGTGGTCCTGGGCGTAGACGTCGTGCATCGTGTAGCAGGCCTCGGGATACAGCGCCTCCGGCGGCTCCTTGTGCGGGCGGTTGTACTGCACCGGTGGGTCAGCGTCCTCGACGCTGCTCCCGTCCGGCGTGGGCTCGAAGCGGATCTCCACGTGCCAGGTGTGGGTGTCATCGATAGGTACCCGGATCTGGATACCTCCTGCCTGGCGCAGCATGTTGGGGAAGATGAGCGGGTGCTCGTCGACCACACCGTTCTTGTAGACCCGCTTCTTCATGATGCCGTAGGAGACGAGGTAGAAGTCGGTGCTGGCCACGTCGTCGATAAAGCCGCGCGTGGTGTTCACCGGCTGCTTGCCCCGGCCGATGTACTCCTGGTGCAGGATCTGGAGATGGTCCGGATCCACCGAGTTCTCCATGATCTGGAACCAGTTGCAGTCCACTCGCCCGCGGACGATGATCCGCCGCCGGCCGTCTTTACGAACCCATACATCGTAAGGCGGGATGATCGGCGCCGGTGGGGGCCCGAGGTACGCCCAGTAGAGCCCCAGGAACTGCTGCACCGGGTATGCCCGCTGCTTGACATGCCGGATGATCGCCTCGTTCCGCTCTGGCGGCGTCTCCAGGATGTTGCCCGCGGTGTCGTACAGCCAGCCGTGATAGGCGCACGCCAGCCCCCGCGCCTCCACCCGCCCGTACACCAGCGAGGCGCCGCGGTGGGCGCAGCGGTGGGCGAGCAGGCCCACGCGGCCGGCCTGGTCGCGGAACAGGACGAGGTCTTCGCCGAGGAGGCGGACGAAGCGGGTGGGCTGCTGGGGGGTGAGCTCGCGGGCGATGGCGATGGGGTGCCAGTAGCGGCGGAGCAGCTCCCCGGCGGGGGTGCCGGGGCCGACGCGGGTCAAGCGCTCGTTCTCCTCACGGGTCAGCACCATGGCGCCTCCCCCCTCGTGGGTTTCCGACGGCCCGAACCTCTCCCTCAGTCTAGGACACGGCTGCCCGGGGATCAAGAACGGGGCCGCGTGGGGCCACAGCGGGACAAGGGCGGCTGGCGCCACACCAGCCGCACCAGCGGGGGGCCGTGACGTCGCGCCCGTGTGGGCCGCCTGAAGGGGAAACAGCGGGCTCAGGTCCGCTCGCGCGCCAGGCGGAAGCCGAGTGCCCGTGCGATCAGGGTCACCAGCAGCACGAACACGGTGACCAACACCCCGATAGCCGTGCCGCGCTCCATCTCCCCCGAGAAGCTGTACTCCAGCATCAGGATGGACAGCGGCCGAGACTGGGGGCTGTACAGCAGGACCGAGATGCTGATGTCGCGGATCGCGGAGAGGAAGCTCAGCAGGCCAACGGTGATCGCCGTGGGGGCCAGCAGGGGGAACAGCACGCGCCAGTAGGTGCGGAACCAGGAGGCGCCGCACACCCGGGCGCTCTCCTCCAGCTCCGCGCCGATCTGGAGCAACCCGGCTTTGAAGAACTGCGTGCTGAGCGGGCTGTCCTTGATCACCAGCGCTAGGATGATGCCGAGCGTGGTCCCATAGAGCAGCCCCCGGAGCGGCGTGCTGAGGAATAGCCACAGCAGCCCCAGGCTCAGGAGGATCCCCGGCACGGCCCACGGCACCCACATCAGGATGTCCGTGACCCGCGTGAGGCGGGAGCGCCCGCGCACAATGCTGTAGGCGACGAGCGAGTACAGGAGCACCCCGAGGAGCGCCACCCCGGTGGCGATGATCAGACTGTTGCGGACCGAGAGGAGGAAGATCGGGTCGTTGAACAGGTTCTGCCAGTGGCTGAGCGTGTACGGGTCGCGAATGTGGAAGAACCCGTAGCGCCGCATGAACGAGCCGAGCAGGAGGAAGACCATGGGAGCGGCGAGGGCAACCGCGAAGAAGGCGAAGCACGCCGCTGCCACCGGCCAGCGCCAGCGCCCCAGCCGCACCGGCGCGGCGGAGTAGCCATGGCCGGTCACCGTGGCGAAGCTGCGGCCACGGAGGTACCACTGGTAGAAGATGGCGAGGCTGATGAGCACGACTAGGAAGATGACCCCCAGGGCCGTGGCCTGGCCGAACTGGGGCGGCTGGTCGCGGACGAGATCGTAGATGCGGGTGGAGTAGACCGGGATGTTGGCCGGCCGCCCAAGCAGCAGCTCCACCTCGAACACTTCGAGGCTGCGCACGAAGGCGAGCACGGTTACGGCCAGAACCGCCGGCGCGAGGACGGGGATCGTTACCCGCAAGGTGGTGGTGAGCTGGTTCGCGCCGCACACCCGTGCGGCCTCCTCCAGGACCGCGCCCACGCGGCGGAAGGCCGGCAGGAGCAGCACCACCTTGTAGTAGATGCTCGTGCTCGCGAGGTGCACCCAGATGATGCCCCAGAAGCTGTAGATGTTGAAGACACTGCCCTCGACGAACGGGAGCCGCTTCAGCGCCTCGTTGACGAGGCCGAACTGTGGGTCGAGGAGCAGGATCCAGCCGAAAGTCATCGGCAGGTGCGGGAGGAAGATACCGATCCAGCAGAGCAGCTCCAGCAAGGTCCGCCCGGGCAGGTCGCTGCGCGCGATCAGCCAGGTGAGCGCCAGGGCCAGTGGCAGCGAGATGGCAGTCCGGACCGCCCCGAGCGCGAAGGTGTTCCAGAGAGCGTTGAGGGTGATAGGATCCGAGAACGCGCGGACCCAGTTATCTAGCCCATAGGTGAGCTCCCGCCCGGGCGCAGCGACGTTGAGGCTGTTGGCGAGAAGCAGGACGAGCGGCAGCGTGACGACGATGCCGACGAGCAGCGGCGCGCCCGTCACCAGCAGCGCGCGCAGGCGCAGCTCCACCTGCGCCACCGGTGCCGGTCGGACCACGACTGCTTCAGTGCTCATAGCGGCCACACTGTAGCGTCGCGCGGGTCGAGCACGAGATCGAGCCGCGCCCCTACCGGGTAGCGCTCGCGGCGAGGCCCGAAGACGAGGAGGCGCCGCCCCCCGGCGGTGCGCACGCTGTACTCCACGCGCTCGCCTAGATAGGCCGCCTCCTCCACCACGACTGGCACGCGGTTCGGCGCCGGCGGGCCGGGCAGCTCCAGGCGCACGTCCTCCGGCCGGCAGGCCACCGCGATCTTGGCTCCATCTCCGAGCTGGACGGCAGAGCCGTCGGGGACCAGCAGCGCGCACCCCTCCTCGCCGGCGAGCTCCACGCGCATCAGGCCGGCTTCGCGCCGCGCCACGCCCTCCAGGATCAGCGCGCGACCGAGGAAGTCGTGGACAAAGGGCGTCGCGGGCCGCTCGTATACCTCGCTGGGCGGCCCGACCTGCTCCAGGCGCCCAGCGTTCATCACCGCCACGCGATCGGAGAGAGTCATGGCCTCCGTCTGGTCGTGCGTGACGAAGAGCACGGTGATGCCCAGGCGCCGCTGGAGGCTGCGCAGCTCCAGCCGCATGTGCTCGCGGAGCTTGGCGTCTAGGTTAGAGAGCGGCTCGTCCAGCAGCAGGATCTCGGGGTTGTAGACCAGCGCCCGGGCCAGCGCGACGCGCTGCTGCTGCCCCCCGCTGAGCAGCGTCGCCGGCCGCTGCTCCAGCCCCTCCAGCCCCACCAGCTGGAGCACCGCGCGCACCCGCTCGCGGATGCGCGGTCCGGGCTCGCGGCGCAGGCGCAGCGGGAAGGCGACGTTCTCGAACACGGTCATGTGGGGCCAGATAGCGTAGGACTGGAAGACCATGCCCATGTTGCGGCGCTCGGGGGGGAGGAAGAGCCGCTCCTGCGCCGAGACGATCAGCCGCCCGTTGAGCAGGAGCTGTCCGTCGTCGGGCTGCTCGAGCCCTGCCACGATGCGGAGGGTCGTGCTCTTGCCGCAGCCGCTCGGGCCGAGGAGTGTGAACACCTCGCCGGGCTCGATCGCGAAGCTCAGGCCATCGACCGCCGTCACCTCGCCGAAGCGTTTGGTGATGCCGCGGAGTTCCAGGACGGCCCCCATGCGCGTACCCCGCTGGACTGTCGGCCGCTGGTGCTCCCATTCTGGAAAGCGGGCTGGCGCTTGTCAAGCGAACCGGCCGGGCGCGGCGTGGCTGCCTTGTTGGCGGCGCGCCTGGCGTCCGGGCGACCATCGACGCAGCGGCGCCATGGGGCATAACAGCTCCTGACCGGGTGTGCCATGATGAGGAGCGTTCGCCCTCGCTGGCGCCGTCGTGGTGCTCCTAAGCTGGGCGTGGGTGCCGGGCGGAGCGGCGCCTGGCCCGCGTCAGCCGGTGTGTTCTCCCTCGGCGGGGCGCGATTGACCCGCGCGCGAGGAAGGTGGTATCGTGGTACGGCGGCAGCGCGGAGGCCGCATAGCGGGCCCATGAAGGTAGCCACACCCGGTCTATCTTTACCCGACCCTCACGAACAGTCTTCGCCGCGTGGAGGCCGCAGATGAAGCTCACCATGGTGGGCGCGGGCCGCGTTGGCTCGACGACGCTGTTCCAGCTCGTGTTGGAAGGCGGCATCCAGGAGATCGCGATCGTCGACATCGATCGTCCCCGCGCCGAGGGCGAGGCGCTGGACCTGCGCCACGGCCTGGCCCACTCGTATCGCTGCAAGATCTACGAGGGGGACTACGACCTCACCGCCGATTCGGACCTCGTCGTGATCACCGCCGGCGTCCCGCGCAAGCCCGGGGATACGCGGCTCGATCTCCTGCGCGTGAACGTCGACCTCATGCGGGGTATCCTCGAGCAAGTCGCTCGCTACAGCCCGAACGCTATCATTCTGATGGTGTCTAATCCGGTCGACGTGCTCACCTATCAGGCCGTTCGCTCCACGGGGTTCCCCCCGGAGCGCGTCTTGGGCCTCGGCACCGTGCTGGACACGACGCGGTTCCGCTCCCTGCTGGCCGAGCGCCTGGAAGTGTCGCCGGATCAAGTGGTGGCCTATATGCTGGGCGAGCACGGCGACAGCATGGTGCCCTGGCTGTCAGGGGCGAGCGTCGCGGGCATCCCGCTGACGCAGTTCCCGGGCTACTCGCAGGCCATGCTCGACGAGGTAGTCGAGGCGACCCGCTTCGGCGGCGCGGAAGTGATCAAGCGGAAGGGTGGAACGTTCTACTCGGTCGCCCCCTCGATCGCCGCGGTCCTGCGGGCGATCCGCTGGGACCTCCGCCAGGTGCTGCCGGTCTCGTCGCTGATGCAAGGTGAGCTGGGCATGCACGACATGTGCCTCTCGTTGCCCTGTATCGTGGGCAAGCGGGGGCGCGAGCGGGTGCTGGTGCCGCCGCTGAGCGACAGCGAGCGCGAGGCGCTGCTGCACTCGTGGCGGGTATTGCGGGAGGCCGCGGCCTCGGTCGGCTTGTAACCGCCCGGACCGGCGGATCCCAGGGGCGGCCATAGCGTGGGCGAGAAAGGAGCGTGAGCGATGACGGCAACCTCGGAAGTGCTCTACACCTTCCCGGCCGACCCCAACGGGGACTCAAAGGCCGTCGAGTGGCCTGGTACGCCGATCGGGCCCTCCAACTGCATCACCCGCACCAAGAGCCGCACGCAGTTCCACGACAAGGCGATCGATGCCAAGCCCGGCCGCCGCGAGGAGCTCCTCGATTCCGTCGTCCAGTACATCGTGACGCACGCCCGGGAGAAGCCGATCTACAGCCACGATGTCGTGATCCATGGCGTGCGGGTGCGCGCGGTCACCAACAGCGACCACCTGATCGACTTCTGGCGCGACAACTGGTACAGCGTCGACGAGTGGCAGGCGGTCACGGGCCGCACCGCGCCGGAGAAGCCCCAGATCCGCGTGTACGCCTTCGGCGGGGTGGAGGACCAGGCGGAGGGAGCCTACTACAGCCGCAGCGCCAACACGGTGATCTTCTTCAACACCTCCTACTACGGGCAGCTCAAGAGCTGGGTGCTGGGCGCCGTGGGACGCGTGCTGGCCGATGACTACGGCATCCACTCTATCCATGGCGCTGCGGTGGAGAAGGACGGCAAGGGCGTTCTCTACATCGCCCCCACGGGGACGGGCAAGTCCACCAGCTCGTACGGCCTAATGCACTTCCCGAACACCCGCTTCCATTCCGACGACTGGGTATATGTCCGCTATGTGTACCACACGCGCGACGGGCGGTTGGTGGGCCCGCGGCTCATCGAGGCGCCGGATGGCACGATGGTGCGCGGTTACCGCTGCTTCCGCTGGCTAGAGAACCATCCCCAGGTCGATGCGCCGCTCATCGGTCTGACGCCGGACAACGAGGAGGTGGCGCTGCGCACCAGCGACCTGGACCTATCGCGCGGGCTCGAGGCCTACGGCTACATCTCGGAAAAGGTATTCTACCTCCGCTGCAACCTGGTGGAGAACTTCCCCGAGGCCGCGGCTGAGATTTTGAACTCGAAGATGGAGAACGTGCCCGACGTGACCCCGGCCTTCATGGAGAAGCACCGCGAGCTGGTGGAGAGCGTCGCGCGCACGGTGATGGAGAGCGACAATCCGCGGCTGCGCCAGGCGCTCGCGGGCAAGTCGCCCGAGGAGGTGAAGATCGCCATGGCGCGGCTCTTCGCCTTCGACAACGCCCGCGCCATGCTCGACATCACCAAGGTGTTCGAGCGCGAGCGCTGCTACGTGGACCCGCTGGAGGGCCTGCACCTGACCACGGTGTTCCTCCTCAAGCGGAACTTCGATACCGACGACGTGCTGGAGCGGCTCTCGCTGGAGCGCTTCATGGAGCGCCTGCTGATCGGCGAGACGCCGATGGGCACCCGCGAGATCGCCTACAACGCCTACCGCGCCACCGACGACGAGAGCGAGCGGAAGTGGATCGCATGGCTCGAGGCCGAGGCGAAGGCGCAGGGCCGGCCGCTGTATCACCTGTTCGAGGAGCGCAGGGACGTTCCCGACTCGCTCCTCGAGGAGTTCGAGCTGTTCCGGGCGATGTACCGCGCCTGTGCCTGCTACGACCTGAACACCATCCTGCAGAAGGATCCCGCGATCAAGGACCGCCAGGAGGCGGTGGCGCGCACGATGCAGCTCATCGCGGCGGCGATCGACCAGCGGCCCCAGGGGCGCTACACGATCGCCAACTACGCCGCGCTACTGCGCTAGCGCGCCCCGGCGAAGGGCGCTGCGAGGCGTTGAGGTCGAAGAGGGGAGCGAGGCTGTCACAGCCTCGCTCCCCGTGTCGTTCCTCGGAAAATTGACGCCATGGCTGGCCCCCACGTATAAGTGCTCACAACCGCCTCGCACGCAGATGGCCGCGCTGCCCGCCTGCGGTTCGGTCTGCTCGGCGGGGTACACGCGATGAGCGGTGCACACGACCGGGGGGTGGGATGGTGCCGCGCCGGGTGCGGAGACCAGCCTAGATGAGAGTGCGCTTCTGGGGGACACGAGGGTCGATCCCGACGCCGGGTCCGCGCACGGCGCACTTTGGCGGTAACACCGCCTGTGTAGAGATCCGTACGGATAGCGGTACCATCCTGGTGATCGACTGCGGGACGGGCGCCCGCGAGTTGGGAAACGCGCTGCTGCAGGAACGCCGCGCCCCGCTCACCGTCCACCTGCTGATCAGCCACACGCACTGGGACCATATCCAAGGGTTCCCGTTCTTCGAGCCCGCTTACGTACCGGACTGCACGCTGGAGATCTACTCGCCCCCCGGCCTAGAGGACACGCTGGAGGCCTCGCTCGCGGGGCAGATGCAGTACAACTATTTCCCCGTGCGCCTCACCGACTTGCGAGCCTGCCTCCGCTTTCACGAGCTGGGCGAGGGCGTCTTCCAGGTGGGCGATGCACGTGTCCAGACGCAGTATCTGAACCACACCGCCCCGGCGCTCGGCTACCGGATCACGGCCGGCGGAGCAACCGTGGTCTATGCGAGCGACCACGAGCCGTTCTGGTGGCCAGGCCCGGCGGGCGGCTGGCCGTCGGTCCACCCGGGCGACGCGCGCCACCTCGCCTTCCTCGCCGGCGCCGATCTCCTCATCCACGACGCGCAGTACTGCGACGAGGAGTATCCGGCGAAGCGTGGCTGGGGGCACAGCACAGTGGAGTACGTGACCGACCTGGCGGTGCGGGCCGGTGTGCGCCGGCTCGTTCTGTTTCACCACGACCCGAGCCGCGATGACCGCGCGGTGGGTGCTCTCGTGCACCACGCGAGCCAGCGGGTGGCGCAGCAGGGAGGGGCCGTCGAGGTGCTCGCTGCGGCCGAGGGACTGGAGCTGGTGCTGGAGGAGCGTGAGGGGGGGATGAGCCTAGCCCCGTTGCTCCCGCTACCCCGCCAGGATGTCATGCCGCGCGGTGCCCGCCTCCTCCTAGCCGGCGGTACCGCTGATGACCACCGCGCGCTGCGCACGGCGCTGGCGGCCGACGGCCATCGCCTGCTACCCGTGCCGGCGGGCCAGAGCGCTGCGGAGGCGGTCCAGCAGACCCGCCCCGCCTTGGCACTCCTCGTGGAGGGGCCCGAGGTCCCCGATCCGCTCCAGGTCGCGGCGGAGATCCGCGCCACGCCAGAGGGAGAACAGCTTCCTATCGTAGTGCTGGCCAGCGCGGAGCGTCCCGGCGATGCGGCGACGCTGCTAGCGCAGGCGACCGATGTGGTGGGCCGACCGTGGAGCCCGCCGCTGCTCCGCTCACGGGTACGCGTGTGGCTCGCCCGCACGGGGGCGGGCCGCGGCAGGCGCCAGCGGGCCGCGGCCCGGCGCGGCGCACGCCGGGTCACGCTGCAGCGGGTGCCCGCGCTGTTTCGCGGCCTGCCGGCGTACGAGCAGGAGGCGCTCCTGCGCCATGCGGCACCTCGCCAGTTCGCGGCCGGCGAGGTGCTGTTCCGCGAGGGCGATCTGCCAGAAGGGGTGTTCTATCTCCACGAGGGGGCCGTGCGGGTCACCACGTGCGCGCCCGATGGCCAGGAGGTCCTGCTCGCCGTGCTGGAGCCCGGCGATACCGTGGGCGAGCTGGGCGTGCTGGACGGAGGGCCCCGCACCGCCACCGCGATCGCACTGCGCCCGACGTGCACCGCGTTCGTCCGGCGCGAGGCGTTCCTCAGCGGGCTAGCGGTCGCGCCCCGCGCGTGTCTGCGCCTGCTCTGCCTCCTGGCCGCACGCCTCCGTGCTACCGATCGACGGCTCAGCAGTCTGGCGTTCGGAGAACTCCCCGCCCGGGTGGCGCGCGCACTCCTGGAAGCCGTGCCGGACGCGCCGGCGCTGGCTGCTGCCACGCTCGATGCACTCGCCGAGCGGCTCGGGGTGGATCGCCCGCAGCTGGAACACGCGCTGCTGCTGCTCGATGCGGGCGGTCTCGTCCGTATCGAGGGCGAGCGCGTACGCGTTACCGACCGCGAGGGGCTGCTCCGCTTCCTGCGCGGCTGACCGCCGCTAGCTGAGCGGCGCTCCCTACGCCCTTACGGCCGCTCCCGCGCGCTTATGGGCATTGGACGGTCCGCGGCCGCTCTGCGCTAGGCCGCATGGCCGTATGGCCTAGGACGTGACGGCCAGCTGGCCGCGCGGCGCGGCGGTAGGGCCGGCGGCCGACGGCCGGATGTCGAACTCGAAGATCTCGGTCGGGACGTAAAGTGTCGCGCAGGCGTTGGGAATATCGACGATGCCGCTGATGCGCCCCTCGACGGGCGCGGTGCCCAGGATGATGTACGCCTGCTCGCCGCTGTAGCCGAACTTCTTCAGGTACTCGATGGCATTCAGGCAGGCGCGGCGGTAGGCGACATGCGCGTCCAGATAGTACTGCTGCCCCTGCTCGTCCACCGAGATCCCCTCGAAGGTGAGGTACTCGGAGTAGCGCGGCTCGACGGGGCCCGGCTTGAAGATGGGGTTGGTAACGCCGTACTTGTTGACCCCATCCTTGATGAGGTCGACATGGAGGTCGATCCAGCCTGCCATCTCGATGGCCCCGCAGAAGGTGATCTCGCCGTCCCCTTGCGAGAAGTGGATGTCTCCCATCGAGAGGTTGGCGCCCCGGACGTAGACGGGGAAGTACACGCGCGAGCCGCGGGAGAGGTTCTTGATGTCGCAGTTGCCGCCGTGCTCGCGCGGCGGCACGGTCCGCGCGGCCTCGCGCGCCACGCGCTCGAACCAGGGGGTTCCCTCCTTCAGCTGCCCGAGCAGGGCGCCCTGGGGATTGGGGGGCAAGGCGAGGGGCGGGACCCGGCTGGGGTTGGTGGCGATGAGCGCGGCCTCGCGCCGGTTCCACTTCGCGAGCTCCTCGGCCGAGGGCGCGCAGCCGATCAAGCCCGGATGGGTGAGGCCGGCGAACCGCACGCCCTGGATGTGGCGCGAGGTCGCGTAGACGCCGCTGAACTCCCAGATGGCCTTCCGCGCCTCGGGGAAGTGGTCGGTGAGGAAGCCGCCGCCGTTCTCCCGCGCGAAGATGCCCGTGAAGCCCCACTCGGCGCCCGGCAGCGCGCCGATGTCGAGGATGTCGACGACCAGGAGGTCGCCCGGCTCGGCGCCGTTGACAGCAATAGGCCCACTCAGGTAGTGCACGCGGGTCAGATCGACGTCCCGCACATCGTTGGCGCTGTCGTTGTTGCCGATTTGCCCGCCGGTCCAGTCCAAGCATTCCACCCGGAAGACCTCCCCCGGGTTGACCGCTACAACTGGCGGGATATCCGGGTGCCAGCGGTTGTGGAGCGGCAAGGGCTGCTGGTCGGGAGGCTTGCTTAGGTCGACGCCGATGAGAGTCTTGGGCATGGCATCCCTCCACTAGCGGAGCCAGCGCGTGAACCAGTCGCTGACCAGCGCGGCCACCTGCGCATGGGCGTACCCGTAATGGGTCTGCTCGAAGAAGTGGCCCGCGCGGGGGATCAGCTCCAGCCGGACCGCGGGATGGCCTGCGGCACAGAGCGCCTCGTATAGCCAGAGCGAGTGGTCGTGGGGGTTGACGAGGTCCATCTCCCCGTGGACGAGCAGTATGGGGACCCGGAGGGCGCTGACGTGCTGCAGGACGGAGATCGCGCGGTAGTAATCAGGGTCTTCCTCCGGCGTGGCGCGGCGGCCGGCGAGGAGCGTCGCGTAGTGGCGCGGGGCGTAGTCGCGCAGCGCCCGCATGTAGCGCACGTTGTCGGTGAGCGGGCTGAGCGCGGCGACCGCCCGGAAGCGGGCGTCGCGCGCCGCCGATAGCAGCGCGGCCGCAGCGCCACGGGAATGGCCTGCCACGCCGAGCCGGCCGTCCTGCACGAGCCCCTCCGCCTGCAGCCAGGTCGCCGCGGCAGCGACCTGCTCGGGATCATGGACGAGGTAGCGCGCCTCGGGCGGGTAGGTGATGCCGCAGACGCGGAAGCCCTGTGCGGCGAGCGGCTCGGCGAGCCACCGGAGGCCGCGGATGTCGCCCGTGCGGCCCGGGCAGAGCACCACGCTCGGGAGGGGCACCGGCTCATCGGTGGGCGCGAAGAGGAGGTAGTCGGCGGTTTCGCGGACGGTGACCATCGGGGTTTCTCCTGCCGCGTGGCTGGAGCCGGTGACGCTATGCGTCTGTAGTACCACCTGGGGAAGGGGAGCGCAAGGCTTGCCCCGTCTGCTCACGGGGCGGCCATGCGCGCGAGCGAGCCGCTGCGTGGCAAGAGCGGACGCCGCGGTCGGGAGCTGAAGGCGCGCTGGCGCCTCACGGGGACTCAGGCGATTGCCAGGTCAGCGTGGCGGCTGGTATTCGCCGATCTCGCGCAGCACGGCCTCGACGAACGAGTGGTCCACCATCCGCTCGACCTCGACCGGTCGGCTGACGAACCCCTGGGCGGCGAAGAAGGCCTGCACCTCCCGCAGCCCGCTCAAGGCGACGGCACCGTTCGGGTTAGGCCCCGTGAAGCCGAGCCGCTCGAGCACTGCCTCGTTCTGGAGCTTGAACCGCTCGCGCAGCAGGCCCAGTACCTCCTGGCGGAGCGGCTCCTGCCCGTACAGGAGCGCAGTGGCGTAGTCGCGGCCGGCGAGCAGCAGCGCTTTGAGGAAGCGCGTCGCTACCTCCCGCTGGCGGGCGAATTCCGAGGAGAACAGCAGCAGGCCCGGATCGTGCTCGCCTGCGATGTCGTAGCCGCGGGCGAGCGGGCGGGCGGCGCCGGTCACGATCAGCGTGGTCGCGAAGGGATCGATGAGCTGTGCGGCGTCGATCTTACCGCTCGTCAGCGCGGGCACCATATCGGGGAACGGTAGCTCCTCGATCGCGACATCGGCCAGCGTTAGGCCTGCGCGGCGAAGGACGCGGTCGGCGTAGAAGTACGAGATCGTCCCTTTGGAGTTGATCGCGATAGTCTTGCCCTGGAGATCTCTGGGTTCTTGCAAGTGGGAGTGGCTGCCGACGAGGAAGATGATGTTGTTGCGGTCGCGATCAGTTCGCCCGTAGCTGGCGACGATTCGCACGTCGACGTCGGTGGCATAGGCGTTGAAGAGGGCAGCGGTCGGGGCAGTCCAGCCCGCCTGGAGCTGGTTCGTGGCTAATGCCGGGAACATCTCGGCGCCGGAGCGGAACGGTTCCAGCTGGACCGCGAGGCCCTGCTCGCGCAGGTAGCCGCGGGCCTCCGCGAGGTAGACCGGTAGGTCGGCGAGCACCCCCAGGATGCCCATGCGGATCTGTGCCGGCTCGGGAGCCGCGGTGGCCTGCGGGGCCGGCGGCGTGCTGGGCGCAGGCGGCGCCATAGCGGGCGCTGCACAGCCCAGGAGCCCGAGCACGACCCCCAGGCTCACGGCATAGCTGGAGAGCCGCGTCCATGCGGCGCGCGCCGTCATTCGCTCTTGGAGCGATCGTCCTCGCGTGAGAATGGACGCGAAGCGGTGGCCACGACGCTGGACACCGTTGGCGGCGTGCATCGCCGTCTCGTCTCTATAGTGCTGTCACGTGGCCGCGGCGGTCCTCTCCCCGCTACCGACTCAGCGGAAGGCGGGAAGCACCTCCTCGCCGAACAGCCGGATGGACTGGTTCACGAGATCGTCGGGCATGTCGTGGAGCTGGTGCTGGGTGCAGAGCACGTCGTAGCCCACCCGCGCCTGCTGCTCCTGGATCTGGCGGATTACCGTCTCCGGGCTTCCCACCAGCGCGAGCCCGTTCTCGATCCAGAAGTCGTAGGACTTGACGATCTCCTGGAAGATGCGGCCCCGCTCTACGATGTCCGGCGTGCGCTCGCCGCCGGTGCCGCGCGGGTCGCCGCCCCAACCGATGCGCGTGCGGGCGATCCGCTCGCCGCCGGGCCCGAAGAAGCCCTTCAGCAGGTACGGCTCGGCCTCCGCACGCGCCTGTGCATCGGTGGGGGCGACGTGCACGTGCCGCGCGAGGAGCAGCTTCGGCCGCGGGCCCGCATGGCCGGCCCGGCGCCAGGCCTCGCAGAAGTAGGCGAACTTCTCAGCCACGACCGCGTCGACGTCGATGTTCTGCGCGACGTTGAAGTTGTGCTTCGCCGCGTAGTCGAACGAGACGGTGCTGTGCGCCCCGACCCACACCGGCGGGTGGGGCTTCTGGAAGGGCTTGGGCCAGGGCAGCGCCTCGTCGAACGTCCAGTACCGGCCGCAGTAGGTGACACTCTCCTCGGTCCACGCCTTCAGGATGATCTCCATCGCCTCGAGCCCCATCGCCCGCCGCTCGGCGAAGGGCAGCTTCCAGCGCAGGAACTCGTGCTCGTGGATGCCGTAGCCGATGCCGAACTCCAGCCGCCCGTGCGAGAGCTGGTCCACCATGGCGGCGTCCTGCGCGAGGCGGATCGGGTGGTGCATAGGGAGCTGGTAGACCAGCGGGCCGAAGCGCAGGCGGCTCGTCTCGCGGGCGAGCGCGGCCAGGTAGACGCTGGGGGCGGTGATGCCGGCGAAGGGAGCGTTCTGGTGCTCGATGAAGAAGTAGTAGCGGAAGCCGAGGCGCTCGGCGAGCTGGGCCCGCGCGATGTGCTGGTCGTAGATCTCGGCAGTCCGCGGGGCGTCCAGCGCCGGGATCGAGTCGAAGATACCGAACTCGAGCCGGGACATCTCCCGTCCTCCCTGCGACCCATCGCCGCTCAGCGGGGCGCGTACGAGACGCCCGCCTGGCGCTGGCGCATCATCTCGGATTTCTGCGGGAAGCGCACCACCTGCCGCGCCGGGTCGCGGATGATAGCCGGCGGATCGTGGCCGGCCTCCACTGCGGCCAGCGCCTCGCGCATCATCTGGCGCATCAGGATGATGCCGCCGTCGGACACGCCGAGGTGCTCCCGCGTCCGGTCGGCGATGACGCCTTGCTGCTCAACTGCCATCCGGTCCTGGTCGTTGACGTCGATGCCCCACCAGTCGCCCTCCAGGGGCTGGTACACCCCGGGCTGCGTGTCCCGCCGGAGGGTCCGGAACGAGCGCTGCTCGCTCGGATAGAAGCGCACGAAGTAGAGGAGCGTCGAGAAGTCATCGACGGGCGCCCGGTAGATCAAAGAGCGGACCAGCTCGCCGCCCGGCTCGACCGGCGGCAGGGAGAACCGGTTCACCGTGGGAAAGGCGTAGCAGGAGATATGGGTATCCTCGAGGCCCTCGATGGTCATGACGTTGTTGGCACCGTACTCAGTGCGCTCCCAGTGGTAGTGGATCTTCCGGCCGCCGTAGGCCGGGAAGGTGTAGCCGTGCAGCCAGGCCAGATGGCTGATGTCGACGATGTTCTCGACGTGCTGGAACCAGTTGGCGTGCACGGTCTGCACCTGGACGGTCTTGACGCCGTCTTCCATGAGCAGCACGTCGTACAGCGGCAGCAGCGGCGCCGGCGCTGGCCCCAGGTAGCCGAACACCAGCCCGCTGCATTCCTGGGTCGGGTAGGCCCGGAGCCTGATTTTCTCCTTGAACGTGCTTCCCTCCGGCTCGGCCGGCTGCTCAAGGCACTGGCCCGTGCGGTCGTACAGCCAGCCGTGGTACGGGCAGCGGATGCAAGTGCCCTCCACGCGGCCGTAGTCGAGCGCCACGCCGCGGTGAGCACAGCGCAGCTCCATGAGCACCGGCTGGCCGTCGGTGCCGCGGTAGAGCACCAGCTCCTCGCCCAGCAGCTTGACGCGCTGGGGCTTGGTGGTGACGAACTCGGAGCAGCCCACCGGAAACCAGTAGCGGCGTAGCAGCTCTCCCATCGGGGTGCCGGGCCCGACGCGGGTGAAGCGCTCGTTCTCCTCCCTCGACAGCATCGCCCACCCTCCTGGCATCTGGTCCTCGCTAGGCCCTGCGTCTGCAAGGTGGTGCGGCCCTGCCGGTGCATGTGCTCATGCGCAGGCAGCGTAATAGCCATCCTGGTCACTGGCAGGGGCTAGCCTACAGCTGAGAGTGTTCTTCCGGGCTACAGGACGTTGCTGGCCCTCCCCGGTGGCCCCCATTATAAGCCAGACGGCGGCCGGCGAAGGGGCGGAGCGGCAGGCAGCCTGGTGAACGGCGGCTGCTGACGTCTCGCTTAAGGTGGCGCGCATTGTCACTTGCCATGGTGAGCAATACAATTGCCAGCGTGGGTTCCCATGATTCGCGGGAGGTGGCATCGTGCGACTGACTCGTCGCTCTATGCTCCGCATGACGGGCGGAACGCTCGGCAGTCTGGCCCTACTTGGACGGGGCCGGGCGCACCTTGGCTCCAGCGGTCCCCTCATCCTGATCAGCCGAGCGCCGACCGTGCAACCAGTAGACGACGATATCACCCTCGAGGCCAAGAACCTCCGTCTGCTTGGCGCCCATGACCTAAATGGCTTCGGGGCCATGGGAGAGGGCATCGCTATTCAGCAGCTCCCCAACGGGCGTCGTATCGCCTATCTGGCTAACGAGAGCGGCCCAATCGGCATGAGCGTGGTAGATGTGACCGATCCCCGCAACATCGGCGTGATCGCCCAAATACCGGCTGAAAACGAGCATGTACGCTTCAACTCCCTTTCGATGAGCGGTAACCTCCTCGTTGTCGCGCGTCAGACCCAGGAGTTCGGCCAGACGCCTGCCGGAATCGCCATTTATGACGCCTCCGAGCCGGAGCGTCTCCGTCAGATCGCCTTCTTCGATACCTCCGGCCCCGCCTCTCGCGGGTGTCACTTCGTCTGGTTCGTGGATGGACGCTACGCTCATCTGTCTACGGGGATGCCCGACTTTATCCCCGCCAACCCGCGGGACGACCAGATCTACGTGATCGTCGATCTCCAGGACCCTGAGCGCCCGCGGGAGGTCGGGCGCTGGTGGATTCCAGGCATGGCGGCGGGCGAGCCGCCATTGGAGCGCCATCCGAGGTTCGATAACGGCAATCGTCTGCACAACGTGAACGTCCTGCCCAGTCGACCCGACCGGGCCTACACCGCGTGGATCGATGGCGGAGCGGTCATCCTCGACATCTCGGATCCAGAGCAGCCCCGGATGATCAGTCGCTGGGACCCGCATCCCCCGATGCCCGGCTTCACTCATACGGCCGTGCCGCACCTGGACCGCGGCCTAATGGTGGTCACCGACGAGGCGATCCGCGATAACTGTGAGGATCATCCCAAGCTCGTCTGGCTCGTCAACATCGAGGTGGAGACGAACCCGGTTCCATTAAGCACTGCGCCAATGCCCGATCCGGGGATCTATTGTCAGCGGGGCGGGCGCTTCGGAGCCCATAACCAGCACGAGAACCACGAGCAGCCTACAGCCATGGAGTTGCATTATACAGTCGTCGCCAGCTTCTTCAACGCCGGCGTCCGCATCTACGACATCAGCAATCCTTTCCGGCCGGAAGAGCTCGCCTTCTGGGTCCCTAAACGGCCCGAGCGCTCCCGAGCCCCCTCGGCCCAGATCAACGATGTGTACGTGGACGAGAAGGGGCTGATCTACGCCATCGAACGGTTCGCCGGCGGCGTGTACATCCTAGAGTACACAGGCCCGACCCCGCTAGCATGACCGGGGATCGGCCCGGACCGGGAGCCACCCGCCTCTTCCCATCTGCTCGGCCTCGGTCCAGGGCGCTGCCCCTTGAAAGCGATAGACCAGCAGGAAACCACTCTAGACACCTTCCCGTCTGCTCGTGAGGCAGGCCGACGCCAGCTGTGCCTGCGCTCGTGTCTTCCGGCGGGTTGCCGAGGGGGTGGCCATGATCTCCACAGTGCTGCGAGAGGGGTTCCGAGGGCCATGGGGCCGGCGGCTATCGGCGTCGCTGCTGTAGGAGCAGGCGGCGCTGCGGTCGGGGGCCGTGCACTGTCTGCCTGAGAGCTGCGAGATGGGCGAGAGCTCCAGTTTAGCAGGGGCTTTATGGTGAGCCTAGGGGGTCCTGGCCCACTGGGGTCGGTGGTGGCTTGCCACCAGGCTCCTGCCACCAGCTTCAAGGACCAAGCCGGCCCGCTGGCTATGGATCAGCAGGCAGAGGCACTTGACGGCTGGGCCGATGGCGCGTCACCATTGAAGCGAGAGACGGTGAGGAGGCCTCCGTGGCTGAGGAGCAGACGGTTCTGCCCCTCTTTCCGCTTCAGGTCGTGCTCTTCCCGGGCATGGCGCTGCCGCTGCATATCTTCGAAGAGCGCTACAAGCAGATGATCGGAGAGTGCCTGGCTACTAACACGGGGTTCGGAGTGGTCTTAATCCGCGAGGGGCAGGAGGTCGGCGAGCCGGCCATCCCCTTCGAGGTGGGAACAGTCGCACGCATCGCTAGCGTGGAGCGCTTCCGCGACGGGCGCATGAACCTCGTTACCGTGGGAACGCGCCGGTTTCGCTGTATCGAGCACCTGCAGGTCCGGCCATATCGGATCGCCCGTGTCGCTTGGCTCGAGGACGAGACTCCGTCGGCAGCGGCGGCGGAGCTGGCCCAGTCAGTACGGGAGGCCGCGGAGGCGTATCTCCAGGCGGTCTACACGTTGGCCGACCTGCCGCGCCGCGACATCCAGTTCGCCGAGGACCTCACGGCGCTCTCGTTCCAGATCGGGGCGCTGCTCCAGATCGGTGCTCCCGAGCGGCAGCGGTTGCTCGAGCTGACCTCTACCGACGCCCGCTTGCAGCAGGAGCTCGTCTACTTGCGGCGCGAGACGCGCATGCTCCAGATGCTCCTCTGCCGGCGCGATATCCGCAACGCGGGCAGTTTCTCGCGGAACTAGTCTCGCCTGCTAGGGGCGCCGGAACGGCCGGAGGGGGTTATCCGGCGGAGGGTGCCCTTGCCGTTCGGCCCGCGCGCGGCGCTCGACCTGCCGTTGCCACGACTCGAAGCAGCGCCAGCAGATATAGCCTCGCCCCTCGGGGTCGGGGATCGGCTCGCTCTCATGGTAGCCGGGCCCGATCAGGATCGTGCAGATGCGACAGTGTACCGCTCCCTCCGGCGCGGGCGGGAGATCGCTCTCCAGCTCCTCGCTCTCCACGTCCGGGGATAGTTCGTCCTCCACCGCCATCTCTCCAGCCACGGAATGATGCGCTGCTCCTAACTCTACGCGGTAGGCGACGCGGATGCAAGCGCCACAGGCCGCGGCTTGGCGCTGGGGAGAGGCCCTGCCTGGGCGGACTGGTGAGCGCCTCTGCTATATAATCGCGGTCAAGATGGACGCTGCCATCTACCTGGCGAAAGCCGAACAGTGCCTCGCCGGTGCCGAGCTGGCCGTCGCGTACGGCCAGTACAACAACGCTGCGAATCGTGCCTACTACGCCGCTTTTCAGGCCGCTATCGCTGTCCTGTGCGCGGCTGGCATCCAGCCGCCTACTCCCCGCTACTGGGCCCATGACTTCGTCTTGCGCGAGTATTGCCATCAGCAGGGCGCAGGGGCCTCTATCTGGGCGCCGGGCAGCGGTGCCGTGTTGAAGGCGCTGCAAGACGAGCGGCTGAAGGCCGATTACGATATCGAGCCGCTTGGCGCAGCGAGCGGCCGACGCGCGCTCGCTCTCGCACGGGAGTTCGTGGCGGCTGTGCGCCAGCGGCTAGGCGGTGAGAGAGCATGGTAGCGGAGCGCGTATCTCCCTGGCGAGCCGGCGCGCTGGCCCCGCTGCTAGCGGCGCTGCGAGCGCGCTTCCCAGAAGCTCAGTTCGCCTATCGCGAGTCCCCCGATGGATCGCGCTGCTATGTGGACGTGGCTACCGATGCCGAGGACGACTTCGCTGTCCTCGAGGTGGTGGCGGGGATCGCCGTCGAGCTGTTCCTCCGCGAGGGCATCCAGGTGCACGTGTGCCCGTTCCGCCGCCTGCCCGCCACCCCCTAGGGCGGGCGCGGCGCCGGGGAGGTGAGGGATGCTACGACACGCTGGCTGGCTGCTGTTTCTTGTGAGCGTGCTCGGGGCATGCAGCGGTCCCGCGGGAGCGCCGGCCGCCCCGGCGGCGAGCTCGGCCCAGGCGCCCCCGCCTACCCGCGTGCGCCTCATCTACACCTCCCAAGGGGCTACCCAGCTCCCGATCTGGCTCGCCCAGGAGGAGGGCTATTTCCAAGCCAACGGGCTCGAGGTGGAGCTGACCTTCGTCTCCGGCAGCACGACTGCGACACAGGCGCTGCTGGCGCGCGAGGCCGACGTCGTGGCCCAGGGGGGTGGGGCAACGGTGGGTGCTGCCCTGGGAGGCGCCGATACGGTGATGGTCGCCACCACGCATGGGAAGTTCGTCTTCCTGCTAGTCGCGCGGCCCGACATCGCCGACCTGGGCGCTCTGAAGGGCCACTCCCTTGGCGTGACGCGCTTCGGCACGACCTCCGATTTCGCGACGCGCTTCGTGCTCCAGCGCATTGGCCTCGAGCCAGGGACCGACGTTCCCCTCATCCAGACCGGGGGCAACGCCGAGACGGCTGCGGCGCTGGAGTCGGGTGCCATTCAGGCGGCGATGGTGACCGACGTGTTTGGCATCGAGCTGCGGCGGAAAGGCTTTCGCGAGCTGCTCGACCTCGGCGACCTGGACATCGAGTACAGCCACAACGGGCTGGCAACTACTCGCACCTTCATCGCCGAGCAGCCGGACACCGTGCGCCGGGTCCTGCGCAGCGTGTTACAGGGCATGGGGCGGCTCGTCCGCGACCCCGAGGAGTCCAAGCGCGTGCTCAGCCGGTACAGCCAGATCGACGATCCCACCACGCTCGAGCAGTCCTGGCAGGTGCACGTCACCAAGTACCTGCGGCGTGTCCCCTACACGACGCCCGCCGCTATCCGCCTGGTGCTGGAGGAGCTGGCTCCCCGCTATGAGCGGGCCCGGACCGCGAACCCCGAGGAGTTCTATGACAACCGCTTCGTCGAGGAGCTCGACCGCAGCGGGTTTATCGCGCAGCTCTATCCCTGAGCGGCGCGTCAAGGGATAGGATGTCCGAGCTGGCGCAGCCACGCGCGCGTCTCGCCGAGGATGATCCGCGGCTGGCGGCGCAGCGTGGCGATATCTGGCGAGCCGGTGAGGAACAGCGCCACCCGCAGCTCCTCGAGGAACCCCTCTAGCCAGCGGTGGAGCGCTTCATCGCCCTCCAGGGCGGCGCTGAGCGCCGGCTGGGCGACGCCCACGACTGTGGCGCCGAGTGCCAGCGCTTTGGCGGCGTCGAGGCCCGAGCGGATCCCTCCCGTCGCGATCACGGGCAGCCCGAGCCCGGCGGTCTCCACCACGCTCACCGCCGTGGGGATGCCCCAGCCCGCGAAGAGCTGCCCCAGGCGCTCGCTCAGCGGCTTGCCCCGGGCCCGCGCGCGCTGCGCCTCGACGAGGGCGAAGCTTGTCCCGCCAGCGCCCCCGACGTCGAGCGCGCGCACGCCGGCGTCGCGCAGCCGCTCGGCCTGCTGGCGTGTCATCCCGGCGCCGGTCTCCTTGGCCACGACCGGGACCGACAGAGCGGCGCAGAGCCGGGCCAGCGCGGCCAGCGCGCCTCGCGCCCGCGTCTCGCCCTCGGGCTGGACGACCTCCTGGAGGTAGTTGAGGTGGACTACCAGCGCGTCGGCGCGAATGGCCTCCACCGCCCGCTCCAGCTCCGCCAGCGTGAGCGCCGGCTGGTTGGGTTGGTCGATCAGCTGGGGCAGGCCGACGTTGCCCATGAGCAAGGCTGTGGGCGCATGCTCGCGCGCCACGGTATAAGTCGACATAAGGGCCGGGCTGCGCAGCGCGGCCCGCTGGCTACCCACGCCCATGCCCAACCCGAAAGCCTCCACCGCTCGCGCGAGGGTGGCGTTGATCGCGGCCGCCTGGGGGTGGCCGCCGGTCATCCCCGCGATGATGAGTGGGGCACGGAGACGCCGGCCGAGGAACTCGACGCTGAGGTCGATCGCGTCCTTGTCTACTTCCGGGAGGCAGGCGTGCAGGAGGCGGATATCCGCCCAGCCTGCGGCCGTCGAGCCGGTGACCGGCTGGCGGGCGGTGATCTCGATGTGCTCGAGCTTCCGCTGCGGGATGTCGCTCGGGGCATCGCTCATGGCGCACCTCCGAGTGCATAGTACACGAGGCGGCTAGCGGTCGCGCCCGGAGGGGTAGGCTGGCGCGCTGGTCGACTCAACCAGCGGGGCCGGCCGCTCCAGGGACCTCGGCCGCGCGCCGCTGGCGGCGCTCAGGGCGACTCGGTATGATGGGGTGATGTCACCGTGCTTCCTTCCGCGTCGACCTTGCGATCGAGAGGAGGGCTCTCATGACCTATCAGGGGCTGCGCGGCTTCATCGAAGAGGTGGAGCGGCTGGGCGAGCTGCGCATCGCGCGGGGCGTTGATGCCCACCTCGAGCTGGGCGCGGTCACCGAGCTGGCGCAGCATCGTATCAATGGACCGGCGGTCCTGTTCGACGAGATCCAGGGCTACGCTCCCGGTTATCGCGTGTTCGTGAACGCGCTCGGTTCGGCCAACCGCACGGCGCTGGCGCTCGGCTTGCCCACCGGGCGCACCTGGAAAGAGCTGTTGCCGCTGTGGCGCCAGCGGATGAAGCAGATCCGGCCCACCCCGCCGGTCTACGTTACCGATGGGCCGGTGATGGAGAACGTCCAGCAGGGCGACGAGGTCGACCTGCTGAAGTTCCCCGCTCCTCTCTGGCACGAGCACGACGGCGGCCGCTACATCGGTACGGGCGTCGTCAATATCCTGCCTGATCCCGACAGCGACTGGATCAACCTCGGCACCTACCGGGTGATGCTGATCGACCGCAACCACGTCTGCCTGTACATCTCCCCGGGCAAGCACGGGCGCATCATCCGCGAGAAGTACTTCGCCAAGGGCGAACCCATGCCGGTGGCGATGAGCTTCGGCCACGACCCGCTGCTGTTCATCGGGGCCTCGCTGGAGGTGCCGTTTGGGATGTCGGAGTACGACTGGGTCGGCGGTGTGCGTGGGGAGCCGGTGGCGGTGCTCAAGGCGCCGATCACCGGCCTGCCCGTCCCGGCCGACGCCGAGATCGTGGTCGAGGGCTTCATGCACCCAGACCAGGTCGCGCCCGAGGGCCCGTTCGGCGAGTGGACCGGCTACTACGCCAGCGGGGAGCGCGAGGAGCCGATGATGAAGGTGGAGGCGGTCTACCACCGCACTAACCCGATCATCCTCGGCTCGCCGCCGGGCAAGCCGCCGACCGAGCTGACCTCCTACCGCGCGCTGCTCCGCTCGGCGCTCATCCACGAGCAGCTCGAGCGTGCCGGGGTGCCGGACGTGCAGGCGGTGTGGACGCCCGAGCCGGGCGGGACGCGGCTGTTCATCGCGGTGTCCATCAAGCAGCGCTACCCGGGCCACGCGCGCCAGGCGGGGCATGTCGCCGCCATGTGCCACGCGGGCGCCTACCTCGGCCGCTACGTGGTGGTCGTGGACGAGGACGTGGACGTGACGGACCTCAACGACGTGATCTGGGCCATGTGCACGCGGGCGGACCCCGAGCAGTCGATCGACATCATCAAGCGCGCCTGGTCCGGCCCGCTCGACCCGATCATCCACCCCAGCCGGAAGGGCTTCAACTCGCGGATGATCATCGACGCCTGCCGGCCGTTCGAGTGGCGGAACGAGTTCCCGGCCGTGGCCGAGGCGAGCGCGGAGCTGATGGAGAAGACGCGGGCCAAGTGGGGCGACGTGATCCTCGGCCCGGCGCCCGCGCCGGCCTCGGCCGCGCGTTAGCCCGCAACGCCACGCAACGCCTGATACTTCAGGCGTTGCGCCAACGCTGCTTGCGCAACGGGAGGCGGGGCGCGCCCCGCCTCCCGTTTTGCTGTCCTTCGCCCGGCGACCGGCTCAGCCGCCTGTGTACTCGAGGATGAAGATCCCGTGGTTTTTATCGGTAATGTAGATGTACCCACGCGCGTCGACGAGCACGTCTTCCGTCTGCGTCACCAGCGCCGTGGTGGGGAAGAGACCGATCCGCCGCTGGGGGTCGGGCGGCACGAAGTGGGCGACCTCGGTCGGCTGGCGCGGATCGCTGATGTCGTAGATCCGCAGGCCCGCGTTGAACCAAGTCATGTAGACCAGGTCGTCGCGGTGCATCATGAACGGGCTGTGGTGTGGCAGGTGGGTGTTGTGGGGGCC